>Ga0208193_1000003_pt1 | contig 180822 bp, 141 predicted proteins | sample June2015DPH_17_2_FD_184716 | JGI IMG/M metagenome (GOLD analysis project Ga0208193, IMG submission 184716) | Peatland microbial communities from SPRUCE experiment site at the Marcell Experimental Forest, Minnesota, USA - June2015DPH_17_10... | ecosystem: Environmental > Terrestrial > Soil >...
GACCTCCCAGCACCTGTGTCGGAGCCGAAACGCCCGCTGCCTGCCATGCGGCAATGTTGCCGGCGTTGCCGACATTCCCTTGAAAGTTCGCATCGGTACTGATGGGATTCACGCAGGTCAGGCACATGCCCTGGTCAAGAGCGTTATGCCGGTCCCGCATGCCGCGCTGCACATCGTAGCGGATGCCCAGGTTCAATGTCAGCTTCGGGGTTACGCGCCAGTCATCCTGGAAATAGATGGCATAGACCGGCTGACCCTCTGCGTTGGTACCGAACCAGTCGACGCCTCCGCCGCCCGGATAGCCCAAATAAAAGTCGGCCAGGGAAGAACCGTTTCCTTCATTACTGTTGCATCCATTTCCGACCGACCCCGGAGTGCTGCCAAAGCAGCCGCTGTTGGTGGGATTGTATTGGGTGAATGCTGCGTTATATTGGAAGTCCCCATTGGGATGGCTGAAAAGAGACCAATCGCCATACCGGTAGTCGGCAATCGTTCCGCCGATGTGCAAGCTGTGCGATCCCTTGATTTTGGTGAGATCGACACTCAGCTCGACGTTGGTCGTTGCGTCCGATCCTACGCCGTTGCCGAAGATCGTATTGTTGCCGCTCGTGCTCTGGCCAAGTATGCCGCCGGTATAGCCGTCACCGACGCTGATCTCGGGAACGTTCTGAACGTTGGTGATGCCGGGAAGCGGCATGGTGAGGCCCAGGGTCGATGAAGATTGCGCGAGGGAGAGATTGCCATCCGGCGCTATTTCCACGAAGCGGCTAAAGGAGACCTTGGCGTCAAGCAGCAATGTAGGCGAGAAGGTATGGGTGACGTCCTGCCCTGCCGCCCAATTCTCACGGGTCTGGTTGATTGCTCCGTTGGCGGCGAATCCGGACAGGCCATTGGTGCTTTGGTATTGCGAGCCGGTCTGCCACTCGAAATAGCTGTACAGCTTGGTCTTGTCGCTAAGGTTGTAGTCCACGCGGACGCTGGGCTGGTAATAGTGCGTGAGGAGCGGCTGAGGCAGAAAGTAGTTGTCGCCCTTCGCGAAGTTCGCGGCGCTCGGTATATTCGGCAAGGGGATATACTTCAAAATCGCCAACGCGGTAGGGTTTATCTGACTTGAGGGAATCGTGTTGTTCGGGAACGGGGTTTGATAGAGGTCATTGGAGTTGCTGCAGCCAACCGCCGAGGAGCCTTCACTGGTGGGACAAGTCGCTGTGCCAGGCTGATAGATCGGAATTCCGGCGGGTTCGCCCGACGAAGGGCCAAAATGGGCGGGATCCATTGCGGAGACAAGGCCAAAATCCACGCCCGAATTGCCATTGAATCCCGGCCGCAGATAGGCCGGCGGCACGTTCATCGAGACTCCGCCACTGATCGATTCGTTGTATCCTTCGAATCCGAAGAAGAAGAAGAGCTTGTTCTTGAAAATCGGCCCGCCGAAGGTTCCATCGTACTGGTTTTCTACATACCCCTGGCGAGGAAGGCCAATAAGATTGTTCAGAAAGGAATTGGCCTCCATGAGCGCGCCTCCGTAGTTCTCCGAGACATCGCCGTGGAACTTGTTTGTACCGGCCTTGGTGACGACGTTGATGGTGCCGCCGGCAGTTCTGCCGTACTGGGCGTCGTAGTTGGTGGTCATCACATTGATTTCACCCACGGTGTTGAGATCGGGCGCGACATTCCAGGCTCCGGCGGCCTGGTTCTGGAAGGTGGTCTGCTGCGTGATATTGACGCCGTTGAGGGTGAACTGATTGGAGGAGCCGAGGGCTGCGTCGCCCTGGGGCGCGCCACCGCCAATGCTGTATCCGTTGTTGTTATCCGAGCCGCGGGTGCCGGTTCCGTTGGGTCCCATCGAGCCGTTATAGGACTGGCTGCCGGGGGTGGTCCCGATCAATGTAAAGACTTGTTGCCCGTTGAGCGGGACTGCCTGCAGTTCTCGCTCCTGGATCAGGTTACCGCCGGACCCGGTGGTCGTTTCAAGCTCCGGAGGAGCGTCCGTGACCGTTACCTGGTCTGTGGTTGCGCCCACTTCCAGTTTGAAGTTCTGGCCGAATCCCTGCGCCGCGAACATGCGCACATTGTCCTGGATGGCAGTCTTGAATCCCTTGGCCGTGACGCTGACCGTATAGGTGCCCGGAAGCACATAAGGGATGTAGTACGTGCCATCGTTGGTTGTTTTGGCCGTATAGGTGGTTTTGGAATCTACCTCGACAGCAGTCACCGTAGCTTTGACAACCACCGCGCCCGTTGGGTCTGACACTCGCCCGGAAAGGGTTGCGCGGAACTCCTGTCCATAAGATGGCCTCATACAGATTGCGCTTAATAAGCACAACAGGACAAGGGCTCGGCTTGCGTTAAATCCGCCAATCCGGCCTATCAGAGACCGTAGAGAATGCTCTGTTGGAACGTGATGCATCTGAGTCCTCCCAAAAAATTGCATTGGTTTTCGCCAAGTAAGTTCCGTTGAATAACGGGTTTTGCAGAGATATTTTTGTTTCTACGCGGACATTCGACAAGCATGGAACCGAGTCCAATATGCGCTGGTAACGATTCCAAAAACAGCAACATTCTTCAGTGGCCCTTCCTCGTTGTCGATGTCTTTCTTGCAGCATTGGAACCAATTTTGTGCCTGATGGTAACGATTCCAAAAATTTAGAATTATTTTGCTACTACTCTATTCCGTTGTCAATGTTTTTTTCGATTTACGGGGAATTATGGCGAATCCAGCATGAATTCCGCCAGGACGATTGGCGTTTGACAGGGCACGGTCAGTCCGCTTCTCCGCACCCGCAAGATCTGCGCAAAATGAGATGAGTATCAAGCATTTTAAGTTCCCTGGCGTCTTTTGAAGACTGCTCGCACTCCCGAGTATCCGTTCAAACAGGAGATCGCGACTGTGCGTCCAATCTCCTGAAATGAGGCCATCAACACGATGCCTGACCAGCATTCTGACATTCTCAATCTCGTTTTTCAGATCGTTTTGAGTAGAAGCGATAATCAACAGAGAGTCATGCGTTCGAGCCACGGCATGGGCAGCTTCAGCGCAGCTCGACGTGTCCAATCTCGGCGCCGCGAAGGTGGCTGACTCGATGCTGACGTTGCTTTCAGGGCGGGTGAGCCGGAAAATGCTTGAGTGCTATTCGCACGCGAAAACCGATGCGAAGCGGCGCGCGGTGGAGATGCACATAAACTCCGAAATGGAGTTGGAATCCCCACAAATTCCCCCACAGTCAAACCCCGACCATGAGGTCAAAGTCCACTAAGTTATTGATTCTAAGTGGTAGGCGAGGCAGGGCTCGAACCTGCAACCCCCGGCTTAGAAGGCCGGTGCTCTGTCCAGTTGAGCTACTCGCCCGTAACTCGTTTACTGCGCTTCTTTTATTGTAGCGGCGAATTGGAATTTCGGTTGGCCCAGACAGCTAAAACGGAATCTGCAAAGGTATGCAGTGCTTCTCCGAGAACAATTTTGGCGGCTTCTTCCGACTGGCCGCAGGCCGTGAGGTACGCGGTCACGCCCAGTGCAACTTTGCCGGCGAAAACAGCGCGCCGAATCACCAGATCCGTACGGCAGCAACGCAGCGAAACCAGGCGAAGCTGAGCACAAAGATCAACACAGTCCTGCCTGATCGTGTCTGGCTTCTCCCATCGCTGCGGATCGCGAGCCGTTAGATCGATATAGCAGGCCGATGCGGCCTCTGCCATGCCGGGCGGCGCATCCAGTTCATCCGTATCGAGCGATTCTTCGTCAAGATTCACTGGCCACACATCGCACTTCGACGTCCGTACAATCGCGTCCGGCCTGTTCAAACGGATAAGCGCCTCAGCCAACTGGGGGAAGTCCGCAGCTTCCGGTAACTCAGTTGCTTTTTCGGGATGCGCGGCCAGATTAACGAGGCTTTCCCACGATGCGTCGATTACCGGAGCGTCCGGGCCGATCTCAAACTCCCAGTCGGCTTCCATGTTTCAGGCGGCAACTTCCTGAAGGTAACGGATCACTGCCGCTTCAGCCCAATGCACTTCCATGCCTTTTCCAGTGGAAAGAAAAGCGCAGTGCCCACCGTGCGGGGTCTCCACCAGCGTGATCTGCCGGTTGGCCAGGAGGGTTTCGCGCGTCTCCTGCGTGAGGCGAATGAATGGATCGTCCAGCGCGCGCAGCACCAATGTGGGCACGGCAATGCCGTCAAGGACGCGGGCTGCCGCGGCGCGATAGTAGTAATCGCTGGAATCGCGAAAGTCGCAGTAGCGCGCCACGATCTTGTCATCGAAGTCCCGCAGCGAACGAATGGATGCGAGATCGGCTGTGGAGTAAATATCGGGAAAGAGCGCGGCCTTGGTCTTGTAACGCCGCAAAAGCCGCCGCAAAAAGTGCCACTCGTAAAAGCGGTTGCGAGGCGTGTGCAGAGCGTCAGAGCTGACTGCCAGATCGATGGCTGGGCAAACGGTGGCTACTGCGCAGAGAGGCGTTCGCGCGCCCCACTCACCGGCGAGCTTGAGCGCAAGATTGCCGCCCATGGAGTAGCCGATAAGCGCTACGTGCTCAAGATTCTTGAGCCGCGTGTAATGCTCCACTACTGCGCCTACGTCCTCGGAAAGACCGGAGTGGTAGAGCGTGGGCGTCAGCGCATCTGTGCCGCCGCAGTTGCGCATATTCATGCGCACTACGTTCCATCCGGCGTTCCATGCGCGCGTGGCTATGCCCTGGATGTAGCGAGAGTCAGACGATCCTTCAAGCCCATGCACCAGTACGACAGTGAGCCGGCTGCCGGTGTCGCTGCCGGGCTGCCAATGGCAATGACAGAGTACGCGGCTGTTGTCTCGCGGGTCCACCACGATTTCATCTGTGCTCGAAGCGAGCCGGAAGGCTGAGCGGGGATAGACATCGCCGACGATTGTCTGGGCGTGTCCGTTGGTAAGCCCGCGCCGGGGCGTGAATGTGCTGAGCCAGTTGGATGGAGCTTTTGGATTGGCAACGATTGGAAGAGCGGATGTGCCGAGAGGCGTGCCGATTTCAGAGATCACAGAGGCGGCGGGCTGAAGCGAGTGGGCTGTGGTGTCCATCCGATAAAAGTAAGTAGAAAGAGAGGCACTGCTTGTGCGAACAAGAAACATTCGCACTATTATTCTCTTTGACTTATCTAACTCAGATTATCACAAATCGCACTACGCTCCTTCCGGCAGCACTGTATATTGGCGCCTCACTAGCCATAGCAGGATTCCGACTGTGGCCCAGCACGAGCCTACGATGAGGGCAAGCCATCCGAGGTTTGCCCAGAGGCAAAGGCATGTGGCGAAGCCTCCGAGTGAGAGCAGCATGGGAAACCACTTCCGGCCGCCTCCGTGCCGCCATAAACGCAGCATGGAAGCCACGTTGACGCCCATGAATGCGAGTAGTGCGCCGTAGTTGAGCAGCTCTGTGCCGAGCTCATAGCTGAAGATCAATGCTCCTACCAGGCAGATGGCTCCAATCAGCAGCACGTTGTTGCGCGGAATACGGCTTTTGGGATCGACTGCGCCGAAGAAGCGTTTGGGCAGCGCGCCATCTTTTCCCATGGCGTAAAGCAAACGCGCCGCGCCAAGCTGCGAGGCCATGCCGGAGCCGATGTTTGCCAGCAGCAGGGAACTGTTCACGATGAGAAAGAGAATTGGTCCGCCCATTCGGCCGGAGACATGCACGTAGGCTGTATCGAGGTCAGGGAAAGCAAGACCGCGCGGCCACACGAGCTGCGCGACATAGACTTCAACGCTGGCAAGAATGCCTGTGACAAGACAGGTGAGCACGATTGCGCGCGGAACACTGCGCGCTGGATCTTTCGCTTCATCGGTGAGCGTGGAGATGCCATCGAAGCCGATGTAGGTTAGCACCGCGATGGAGGTTCCGCGCAGCAGCCCGTGGGTACTGAATGTGGAGGGATCATAAAACGGCGTCAGAAAAAAAGCTGTGCCGGGATGCGAAAGATGCATCAGCCATCGCACTGCCGCAACCAGCACCAGCACAATCACCAGTCCCAGCGCGGCTGCCATGCCTGCATTGATGCGCGCGGAGGTCTCCACTCCATTGAGGTTAAGCAGCGTGAAGAAAATTGCAAAGAAGATGGCCAGGGCCCAATACGGCACGCCGGGAAGAAAGTTTCCCGCAGCCTTGCTGCACCAGATGGTGCAGATCAGCGGATTCAAAACATAGTCCATGACCAGGCACCAGCCGGTGAGGTATCCCAGGCTTGGATGAATCTCCTTGCCCACGTACAAAAATGCTGAGCCGCCTTGCGGATACGCGCGCGCCATGCGGCCATAGCTGATGGAGGTGAACAGCATGGCCACCAGCGCCAGCAGAATCGCCGTCACCACGTGCCCGCGCGCTTCCTGGTAAATTACGCCGAAGCTGGGCATGGGCGCCGTGGGCTGAATCAGGATGATGCCGTAGAGCACCAGATCCCAGAAGCCCAGGCTGCGCTTTAGTCCAGTTTCCTGCGTCGTAGCTGTCATCGCCCACCTTTGCTGGTGGTAGAAGTCTTCTCCGGCGTTAGCTTAACCGGCGCGATATTCCATCCCTCTACCTGCACTGAAAGCGTATCGGGCGCGTCGTCCGGCAACTGCGCGGTAAGCTCAGATGTTTCGCCAGGCGCAAGCTCGATCCAGTTGTCGGACCAGTACACCGGAGCAATCAGGCCTCCGTTTTCTGTTGTGACTGCGGCGCGGACCTGAAAGGCCAGTGCCTGTGGAGAATTGTTCAAGCGCACGTGCAGCACGCGTCCATGCTCTGATTTATCAACCGTGACAGAGGCTTCCACCTTCGCCGGCGGCAAGCTTGCCAGCGCGCTTAAATCCTCATGACGCTGCGCAGGGGTGTGAGTGTAGTCCGTGTGAGGAAAGTCGAAGCTTGTCAGTGTTCTGGGAACCCAGTAGAAGTTACGACTGACTGTGTGTCCTGTTGCATCTTTCAGTGTGAGGTCAACGAAAAGCAACCGCTCCGGTCCCACAAACAGCGAATCGGGAATCGAAAAGACACGCTGCACGCTATCCGCAGCGGAGTTCAGCGTGACATCTTCCTTGTACAACTCATTCCAATGCACTCCATGCACTGTCAGGCTTGCCTGCAGACCCTCTACGGGCTGGTACGTGCTGTTTACCACAGCGATGGACGCATCATCATACGAGTATTGAATATGTAGCGGCTCGCAGGCTTTTCGTACCGCAAAGTATCCTGCGTCTGCATCGAGATAGTAGTCGTATAGATGCCAGATCATCGACGGCCATGCATTGTTGAGCATCCACTGGATCACGCCGGTTGAGCTGTACTTGTTCCGGGTGTACGCCTCATACATGGCGCGCTCTGAGTCGTATGCCATGGTCTGCCCCACGCGCTCATACTCTGCGGCACTGTGCGGGGGCGCATATACTGCGGCCATTGCTTCGTTAAAGACGGTAAGAGTTTTGAACTCTCCGCCGCCGTTATGAAAGCTCCATGCATCGCTTGGCGGCCAGGCTTCCGGATCGGCCAGGAACTTCGCTCTACCGGCAAGAGAGGGAATTGCAGGACCGGGGCTCGTCTCCATGTTGAATCCGAATCCTCCACCATTTTGCTTGTCTACATACCAGTAACTTGGAGCGACGTAGTCATACGGGCCACTCATCTTGACGCCCGTCTGGCCCGCGTTCACCGTGGGCGCGCCTGTCGCGGAAGACAGCGTTGGATTCGGCCAATGCGTCTCCACTTCAACATCCAGGTATGCTTTCTCCACATTTGCGGGCGGAGGATTATCGCTGCCGTTGAGCCATACCAGCAGGCTTGCGTGATGGCGCAACCGCAGCATCTGCGAGCGCAAGGAAGCTGTGGCGATGATCAGATCTTCCGGCGTCCAGGTATTCCAGCGCTCCCAATGATCGCAGCAGCACCAGCCCAACATCACCAGGATTCCCTGCTCATCGGCCAGGTGAAAGAAGTCCTCCGTTTCCAGCTTGCCTTCGAGGCGAATTGTGTTCAGGTGCATCTCGCGCACGAGCTGGAACTGATCCTTCAGCCTGCGCTCATCTGTGCGCAGCAACATATCCTGGCTCCAGCCCGCGCCGCGAATCAGAATGGGCTTGCCGTTGACGCGAAAGAGCCGCGAGCCATTTGAAGTTAGCTCGGAGGTGATCTCGCGGAATCCGAAGTCCACGCTGCGCTCATCGGACTTTGCGCCGCCGACATTGACACTCATGGAAAGCTGTTCGAGGTGCGGCGTTCCCATCTGTGCCGGCCACCACGGCGTGGCATTATGAATCTTCAATTGCGTAAATTTCTCTGGCGTAAATACGACCGTCTTGTCTTCATGGGCAGCCAATTCTACCGGCTGTTCAAAATGCACGCCCGCTGCCGAGCCCGTGACTGTGACCTTTACTGGATGGTCGGCCGCATTGTGCAGCTCGGCGTAAACCGTCAGCTCTGCCACCTTCAGGCTTTCGTCTTGAAAATGCGTCACGGCCATTGGCGAGCGCAGCGTAACCGGGCCGGATGAACCGAGGATCACCTCTCCCTGCAGGCCCATATCTTTATCCGGAGGACAAGGGTTCCAATCCACCCAGTTGATGCCGAGATCCTTTTCTGTCGGCGCAAACGTCTCCACTGCCAGCACGTTCTGCGCGCCTGGCTTCACATAATCCGTTACATCCAGGTCATAAGTGCGATATGCGCCAGCGATGGTTGTTCCATCGGCAACTTTGCGGCCATTTACCCACACTTCGCCGCGATAATTGATTCCGCCGAAGTGTATCCACGTGCGTTTATCGCGCTCCGTGCTCGATGGCACTGCGAACTCTGTGCGATACCACCATCCACAGTTGTAAGGGCTGTCCTTCGGCATCGGGAGATTGGAGAAATTTTGACCCATGGGATAGGTCGTGCCCGGGATCGATCTCAGATTCATTCCGAAGAATGGATCGGGCACAAGCTTATTGGCCACCTGCGCGGCCAGCACTGTGCTTGGCACGCGCACGTTCTGCCAATCTTCTACCGCGAATCCTGGCGCGGAGATGGCCTCTCCGCCCGCATGCAAAGTGCATGCCGATTGCAGCCGCCATCCATCGTGCAGCGGCGTTGAGTTTTTCTGAGCCACAGCCACAGGCAATGTCAGTATTGCCAGAAATGCAAAACCCCATCCCATTTTCATCACCGCGAAGTCTCCTTCCGTCTCTGCTTTGCCGGCGGCGCGGTTGATGTCCGCACAATCAGCTCTGGTTGTGTCTTGTGTAGTTTTGCCTTGGCCGGCGAGTTTGCGCCGGACTGAATTGCCTGCAGCACGCGTTCAGCCGCTTCGATTCCCATCTCGCGCAGAGGTTGTCGAATGGTTGTGATTGCAGGCGTTGCCACTTCCGCCGGCAGCACATCGTCAAATCCTGTGACGGAATAATCCTGCGGTACTCGCACTCCACCCTCGGAAAGCCCGCGTACTACGCCCAGCGCCGTGAGGTCATCGAATGCAAGCACCGCGGTAAATTGTTTGCGCGACTTCAGCATCTCACGCGCAAAGCGCAGACCGCCCTCAAAGCCGGAAGCAGGCCCAACCACTCCTGGAAGCTGAAAGACCAGGCTCTGATCCAACTTCATCCCGGTCTCTGCGACAACGCGTTGAATGCCTGCCCATCGCGGCTCGCTGTCACACATCTCTTCCGGCCCGCGAATCACAGCGATTCGCCTGTGGCCGAGATCATATAGATGCCGTGCCGCCAGCGCCCCGCCCACCTCATTGTCCACGAGAATTGAGTTGATCTCGCGTGAGGTCAGGTCGCGGCCAACAATCGCAATGGGCACATTGTTCTTGCGAATATCTCCCAGAAGATTGTTTTCTTCAAATACCCAGCTCGCCAATACGATCACGCCCTCGGCGCGCCGTTCCAGCAGAGTATGCAGGTAGTTATCGAAGAGCTTGCGCTGCGTCTGCGCATCCATGACCAGCAGCATGTAGCCTGCTTTGTGCGCGCCTTCCTGAATACCGCGCATGAGCGGTACGCAGAAGGGATCTGAAAGATCGAACGCCAGGACGCCGATCGTCATTGTGCTGCGCCGCCGCAGGCTTCGCGCGTACGCATCCGGGTGATAGCCGAGTTGACGCGCAATTGTGCGGATGTGTTCGCGCGTTTTTTCAGCCACGTTTTGCGAGAGCGGAGCTTCACTCAGAACAATCGACACAGTAGATACGGAGAAGTCGCTAGCGCGCGCGATGTCGAGTAGTGTCACGTGTCCTGACTTTCGCTGGCCCACCCGCATACCTCCTGCCCACCGATCTCTTCGGCTTGGAATTTTCTTTATTGACACCTTAGCAAATCGGACATATAGTTCGCTAAACGCTGATTCAAACGTTTCAATCAATATAATCCCGGAGGCCCGAGATGAGAATTGAAAAATTTGGAAGGATGTTTTTCCTGAGCAAATTATGTTGCCTGATCCTGTTACTCGTCTCTTCGCGCCTCCTTTTGGCGCAGGCTGGCCGAGGAGCCATCAGCGGTCTTGTTACGGATTCCACCGGCGCCATCATCCCCGGCGCTTCAGTGACCGCGAAAGATACCGCAACAGGTTCACAGCTTGTTACCAAGTCAACCGCATCAGGGCTATATTCCTTTATTTCGCTCTCTCCCAGCCGATATGAAATCTCTGTGAGCGCCCAGGGATTTGACACCCTGCTTCAAAAGAATGTCGTTGTAACTCTCGACCAGACAACTACCATCAATCTTTCGCTGAAGGTAGGCTCTGTCGCCCAGGTGGTCACGGTTACGGAGGCTCCAGAGCTTGTCGACACCAGCAACTCCACGGTTGGCCAGCTCATCAACGCCGAGACTATCGATCGTGTGCCATTGCTGACACGCAATGTTTACGACCTTATTCAGCTCAGCGCCGGTGTCACTCCCGCCAACGGCACGCCGAACTCCTCCAGCTCTTATGCCATCAATAACATCTCTTCCGGACGCCCGAACATCGACGTTTCCTCCTACACGATCAATGGCGCGATCGTAGGATCGGTCTATTACATGGTGGATGGCAGCCCCATCGGCGTGGCTGAAAATAACGCAGCCACCATACTTCCATCTACAGATATTCCCGAAGATGCCGTTGATGAAGTTCGCGTGGAGACGCAGAATACTCCGGCCTCCTATCAAAGCGGTGCAGCCGGCGTCATCAGTGTGGCCAGCAAATCCGGCACAGAAAAATTCCACGGCTCTGCCTTCGGCGTCTTCCGTCCCAGTGTTCTCGCCGCAAACGAGTACTTCAACAAGCAGAGCCAGATTGAGGCAGGCACGCCTAATACCCCGCCGGAATTCCATCGGTATCAGGAGGGCGGGTCCATCGGCGGGCCGCTCTGGCATAAGAAGCTGTTCTTCTTTGGCGACTATGAGGCCACGCAGCAGGAGCAATATGATGCCTCCAACCGCTTTGTCGTTCCTACCACTGCAGAGCGTGGCGGCGACTTCTCAGCCGATCCTTTTACGATTTACGACCCTACGCAGCCCGATATTGCTTCTGGTCCGCTGGCGGGTACGCGTCAGCAAGTAACCAACAACACCATCGCCACACCGAACGCCACTGCTACGCAGTTCCTTGCACAGATGCCCAAGTGCAACATGAGCAATGTGAACGGCGTTGCCTGCGATTCACAATCAGATGACCTTTCTCCAAACTTCTTTTTGCCGGGTCTCGATCCCTCCACCGCGCAAAAATTCGATGTCCGCATCGACTGGGTCCAGAGCGAGAATCAGCGTATCTTCGGACGCTTCTCCTTCGATCAACATACTCAGGCTACTTTTAACGCCTTTGACAACATGTGGGATCTTTACTATGCGCAGAACGTTACCAACGCGCGCAACATTCTTATTGCCGACGATCTGACGCTGAGCCCAACCATGGCGCTGAATCTGCGTTACTCCTTTACCCGTCATTTTGAGGATCAGGGCGGCGATCCGCGGCAGAACGGCTTCGACATCACTACGCTCGGCTTTCCATCCTCGCTTGCGGCTCAGGAGGTCGACAAGTTACTACCCTTTGCTTTATTCAACGATGCGTTTGCGAACAATGGTATCGACGGCGTCGGTGGAACTGCGGATTTCAACACCTTCCAGTTCGCCAGCGAAAACTCGGATGCGAGCGCCGCGCTCACCAAAACCTTCGGCAAGCACGAACTTTCTGCGGGCTTCGAATACATGAAGCGCTTTATGAATATTGGCCAGCCTCCGGCTCCCTCCGGTGCTTACGCTTTTGATATTTCCGCCACTGACCAGACCACCAACACCGCCGTTGGCGGCAGTGACTTCGCATCGTTTCTCTTGGGGCAGGGCACAACGCCCGGAACTGAATCGAACGGTTATCCGAGCTTTACCAAGGACCTCTTTGCCGCTGAAGCAAGCCCCTACTATGCGGCGTTCGTAGAAGACACCTGGCATCCTACAAAATCCTTCACCATTACCGCCGGGCTTCGCTGGGATATCTTCGGTGGCAAGACCGAACGCCACAATCGGCTCGAATACTTTGATTCCGCAATCAATGCGACTGCGGGTGGTGTGAATTACACCGGCGCGGAAGTCTACGCATCGAATGGCAATCGCTCGCCCTTCACCACCAACCTCACGGACTTGGGCCCGCGTCTCGGCTTCTCCTGGCAGCCTACCAAGCACGTTGTCTTCAACGGCGGCGCAGGCATTTACTACGGTCCCAGCGTGCAGATGGTCGGCAACGCCAATCTCGATAGCGATGGTTATTCCACCAGCACCACATGGAATGCCACGCAATGGAACAACGACCCTAACACGATCAACTACGATTGCAATTCCAACCCAAATCTCTGCGGTCTCCAGGGCAACACCGTTATTCTTAATCCGCTCAATAACCCATTTCCCAATGGAGTTGTGCAGCCAATTGCGCATCCCACCGGCTACGCCAATAACCTTGGCACCACGCTCAACGCCATGCTGCACTCTCAGCGCACGCCCACTACATACAACTTCAACTTCGGCTACCAGATTGAACTTTCGCACGCCATCGTATTCAGCGCGGCGTATGTAGGCAGCCGTGGGCTCTTTCTGCCGTTTGGCGTCGTGGACGTCAACGAACTCGATCTTGCCACCATTGGCAAATATCAGTCCGCTCTGCAAAATACATTCGTCCCCAATCAGTGGGCGTCCATTCAAGACCCGACGAACACTTACTATGGCTCGGCGACCGTTCCGCTCTTCATCGCCCTGCAACCCTTCCCGCAGTTCGGCAATGGCAGTTATGGCTCCGGCAATGGCGTGAACATTCACGGCTATCCTGGTGGGGATTCTGAATACAGTTCGCTGCAGACCAAGCTGCAGAAGCGTCTTACCAAGCACTTCACGATGCTCAGCAGTTTCACCTGGGCCAAGCTCATGACGGACGACGGCAATCCACCACTCGGGTTCGTTGGCTCGCACCTCGGCGCTGCGCAGGATACTCGTAACCTCTCGTTTGAGCACTCCGTCAGCCCGCAGGATGTGAAGCGCCAGTTCACCGGCGAAGCTTCCTACGATCTGCCGTTTGGCAGGGATCGTGCCGTCGCTCTTAACCGCGCAAGCAATGCTGTATTCGGGGGCTGGACCCTCAACGGTATCTACTACTGGAGCACAGGCATTCCTATCGCTTCGCCGGTCGTCGGTGCCGCCAACGCCTACTTCAACCAGCGTCCAGATCTGAGCTGCAATCCTGCCGCTGGCGCGCCGCACACCCTGGCCACCTGGTTCAACTACAACTGCTTTACTATTCCATCGCCATACATAGCTGGCACCGCGCCTGCCTATCTTGACGGTGTACGCACCATGGGCGCCAAAAATCTCGATCTCTCTATTTACAAGGTGTTCAGCCTTGGGGAGACCCGGTCGGTCCGCATCGAAGCATCGTCGTATAACATCGCCAATCGCGCGCAGTTTGGTATGCCTAACGTTCCTGGCATGACTCAAACACTAGCTCCACCACCGCCAGGCGAGACAGTCAACCCAGTGGCTCAACTCTTCGGCCAGATTACTTCCACCGTTAACTCGCCTCGCCAGTTCCAGTTCGGTTCGCGCTTTACGTTCTAATCTCAGGACAGATAGGTATCTGAAAAACGTCAGTTTGGAAGCTCGCGTAGAGGAGTAGGGTCCTGGCTTAGGTCCTCCGTACCTTGCATGGGCGATTGAACTGAGGCGCGTGCTCCCAGAGATAATGCCTGCACTATGCGCGTTGAGCGGAGTTCGTTCCGGCAAGCCATTCAGAAGCGTAAGTATCTTTTTGTGAACATCTGCCTGGCGAGCCTCGGCAGCTTGTCGCGTAGTGATCGATGAGACTGTTGTCTGACGAGCAGCGACATATTTGTCTGCCAGAGCGTTGAAAGACTGGACAAGTTCAATACGGCCCTGGCTGGGAGCATGCGCAGCGGGTACTTGCGCGAAGGCGATGCCCGTGCAGGCGCAAATCAAAGTAAAGCGGCGAAGGAGTGCGGGAACAAATCGGGATATTGGCATGGTGTGTCCGTTACAAAAGTCACTGCAACTGGTAGGGCATAGCAGGCGGTGGAATGGGCGCAGGCGCTGGAGTGGCTTCAAGCGGCGTGGCATCGTCGAGCCCCTTGCCCGTTACGTTCACCGCGCTGAGCAGCGGGCCGCTAAAGCCACTTACATGAATCTCACTCAGGTCTGCGCGCCGAATATTTGCGAGAAAAATGCCCTTGCCGCACGTACCGGTAATGTTTGCGAGAGTGAAACCCTGAATCGGCACGGAAGGCACAGTGCTTGTGGCCTGGACGAGGGTCGGAACCTTGTTGACGCGGATGTTGCTGAAATGGAATCCGCGAGCGGCGGGAATGCCTTTATCTCCGGGGACAGGGAACTCATCCTGCTTTCCGCTATCCAGAAGATTAATGCGGAGAAAACCCTGCTGCGCGCCGCTGACATCAAGATCGTTGACGAAGATGTCTTCAATAAATGAGCCGCGGCCAAGGCGAGTTTTGATGTAGATTGCAAACGTGTGGGCCAGGGTACACTGGCACTGCTCAATGTGGACATTGCGGATGCCGCCGGAGGTTTCGCTGCCGATGCCGATGCAAGCCCAGTTGGTATCCGCGAAGATACAGTCAGTGATACGCACATCTTCAGTAAGACGAGCAAGCGCGTAACCTTCAGCACCACGGCCAGATTTGAGTGAGATGCAATCGTCTCCGGTTGAGAATTTGCAGCCATCGATGACGACACCTTTGCAGGAGTCAATGTCGATGCCGTCGGCTCCTCCGCGCACGGTGACGTTGCGGAAGGAGACTGTGTCGCAGCAGACCGGATGAATGGACCACATCTCGTTTTGCTCGGTAATGCAATCGACGATCTGAATCGTGGTGCAGTTGGTGAACTCAAGCAGGGCAGAGGCCTGTCTGCTTGTTAAGGCGGCCCGGAATGGTGGGGTTTCCGACGATGCGACCCGTGCCGGAGATGCCCATGTTTCGCGCGTCGGTAGCGGTGATAAGCGCGCTGTGCCCTTTAACCCAGCGTCCTTCCCAGCGGACCTGCATGAGCGGGTAATCGGCGAGTTCAGGCGATCCGAGGAGCGATGCGCCGGCGTCAAGATGGAGATGCACATTGGAGTGCAATACGATGCTGCCTATGAGATAGTCGCCCTGCGGGACAAAAATCTCTGCCCCACCGAATGCGTTGGCCCGGTCAATGGCCTGTTGAAAGGCGAGCGTGTCTTTGGTTACGCTATCTCCCGTTGCGCCAAAATCACGGACATTGAGCTTTACGGAAGTGGTGCCGGCGGGTGGTTCGCCGGCAGCGGCGAGGGTGTTGGGCATTAAGACCAATGGAAGCCCTGCGACTTCAGCGCTGGTTACGAGAAATCGGCGACGGCTTGACTGCATGGTTTTCCTCATAGGCTACGCGCGTATGAGACGCGCCGCCCTCCGTACGCAATACACTGGTGTTTCTGAAATCAGCAAGCGGGAGTTGCAATGGGAGTTCTGGATAAGTTTCGGCTGGATGGAAAAGTGGCGCTGGTGACGGGAGCAGCAAGTGGGCTGGGTGCGGCGATTGCAGTGGCTCTGGCAGAGGCGGGAGCGAATGTGGCGTGCCATGGCAATCGGCGCGCAGCCCACGATACGGCAGAGCTCGTCCGCTCGCTCGGACGCACGGCGGAAAGCTTTGCCGCAGACCTCAGCGCCACGGACGGAGCGGACACGCTCTATGCCGCGGTTACGGCAAGCATGGGTACTCCCGAGATTCTGGTCAACAATGCCGGAATGATCTACCGGGATGCAGCGGAGAATTTCGACATGGAAGCATGGATGAAAGTGGTGCAGGTAAATCTGACCAGTGTCTTCCGGCTGAGCCAGCTTGCAGGGTGCGCAATGCTCGAGCGCGAGCGCGGCAAGATCATCAACATCGCGTCTCTGTTGGCGTTTCAGGGCGGCATCCGTGTGCCGGCCTATGCCGCCTCCAAGGGAGGCGTGGCGCAACTGACCAAGGCCCTTGCGAACGAATGGGCCGCGCGCAATGTGCAGGTAAATGCAATCGCTCCCGGTTACTTTCGCACGGGGAACACTGCTCAACTGCAACAGGATGAAACGCGAAACCGGCAAATTCTGGAGCGGATTCCGGCGGGGCGATGGGGTGATCCCCAGGACCTGGCCGGTGCCGCTGTCTTTCTCGCCTCGGCAGCAAGCAACTATGTGACTGGCGAAGTCCTGGTAGTCGATGGCGGATGGATGGCGCGATAGGAGCACGCTATTCCTTCACTTTGATCACAATGCTGCTGTATGTCTCTCCCGGCGCAAGAATCAATTGATGCGGCGTGCCGGCAGGAATATGCACGACATCGCCTTTGCGGATAACCTGGCGCGTTCCGCCATCAATTCCGCTTCCCTTTGTTTCACCATCCGGCGCTGTTTGTGCGTGCTGCACCTGCCCTCCGGTGACCAGCGTGGCGCTGCCATCGGTGACAAAAAAAATGTCGTCGAAATGCGCGTGTATCTCGGCTCCGCCGCTACTGGCACGGACGGATAGCTTGATGGCGTGCGATTGGAAATCGCCAAGCGTAGCGCCACTGCTGCCGGAGGCTTTGGCCGGCGCAATAAGCGCCTCAAGCTGCGCCGCGACATCTTTACCAGCGTAAACCTGAGCGCCGGATGCCGATTGCGCGAGCACTGGAGCAGCAATCGCTATGGACCAAATAAAAGCCGGAATGAGTTTCATGCAGATACCTTTCAATTCAGCAAAGAATTTTCAGCGGAGCTGAATTCATATCGGTGTTTTCGCCGCCGATGCGCCAGAACGGCCTTTATTGCTGCTTCTGCTGCTCGATCAGCCAGCGCACTACTTCCTGGCCCGCGGCAAAGTTGTCATCAATAGGGGCACGTTTGCGCCCATCGGTGTATTCGTTGTAAATCCAGGGATCGACAACGGCAAACACTGTGCCCTTTCCATATTTCGTGGTGGCAATAACGATAGTTCCGCGATCCGTAAGCAGAGAGCGAGCCGCCGCGGAGACCGTAATCGTGCACGTGTCCTTCATATAGAGCGTGTGCGCGCCATGAAATAGCGCACCATCGGGCTGCACCGCAATCAGGCCCGGAGCATAGTCATCCCCCACGACGTGATGACTCAGGACAGTATTGAAGTGAATGCCGAACCGATCAGCGATATTGTTGAAATGCTCAATGTCGGCGTTTGGGGGATCATTTTCAAGCAGCACAAGAACGCCGCCCTGCTTGACCCATTTAGCAATTTCTTCGCCGTCCTCGGGCTGTGCGTAGTGCGGGTTCGGATTTTTCGAAGGATTATCCGGCGAAGCAATCACATAGTATTGCGCCTGCTCAAGATTCTTCGCTGTAGGCGCGCTATAAAGCGTTCCGAGCGCCGCGCCATGGCTTGCAAACATGCTGCCAAGCAGCGAGTAGCCGCTGTCGCTCATGTCGTCCCATTTGTAATGGAAGAATTCATCTTGTCCGGCAGCATTTTTTCGCTTCTGGCTGTTGAACCACGCATCGACAACAACGGTCTGGCCGCGCGCATCGAATTGCGCTTTGGGTCTATCCGGTGAGTTCTCCATTTCGGAGGCTGCCAGTAGAAATGCACCAACGCCTTTGGGATCGTTGTCGCCCACGGGCGCATGCACATAGTAATCGTAGCTGCCGTCACGGTATGGCGTGCCGCCGAGCCCGACTGCTTTCACGCTGCTGGTCAACGTAATCGAACCATCTGTTCCCGTCTGGAAAAAATGATCTTGGATACCCTTCCAGGCGCGGCTTGCGTTGGCGGAGTACTGTGCTGGCAGATAACCCAGACGTACGCCTTTTTCAAGCGCATAAGCAAACATGCATGCTGCGGAGGACTCGAAGTAATTTCCCTTTTCGCCGGGCTTGTCGAGCACCTGGTACCAGAGCCCGGTGTGCGCGTCCTGCACCAGCGCTACGGCCTGGGCTGTGCGATTGAGAATGCCGATCAACCTGGCCCGTCCTGGGTCATTCTGCGGATAAAAGGGCAGGGCATCTGCCAGTGCCATCATGTACCAGCCCATGCCGCGGGCCCAGAAGATGCGTGAAGCGCCCGTAGTTTTGTTACTCCACGGCTGCTTCCGCGATTCATCCCACGCGTGATACAGCAACCCTGTTTTCGGGTCTCTCGCGTGTGCTTCCATCAGCGTGAACTGTTGCGTGATGTCGGCAAAGTCCTGCGGCTCCTGAAAGACCTCAGCATATTCGGCATAGAAAGGCTCAGCCATGTAAAGGCCATCTAGCCACATCTGATCCGGGTAAATCTGCTTGTGCCAGAAGCCTCCGGATGCAGCACGTGGTTGCGTAGAAAGCTGCCCACGCAGCAAAGTCGCGGCCTTGTAGTAACGGGCATCTCTGGTCACGCGATAAAGAAGCAGCAACTCGCGGCCCAGCGCGATATTGTCCAGCGTGCTCGCGGCCGGATCATAGGTTGGAATGGAGCCATCGGGCGAAACCAGAGTGTCAACGGATTCTTTGATGTATCGGAAATAGCTGCCATCAGCGGTCGAGTACCAGACCGCGTTCATGCCATTCAGCAGCGTGGCCAGTTCATAGTTCCACTTCCACTTTTCATCCGGCACCGTAAAGCGGCCCTGAGGCCAGCGAGTTATCGTTGCGTTGGCCATGCGCTGTGAGATGGGGATCTGCTGAGCAACAGCAGCGCAGCAGAATACGATGCAAAGCAGCAGGGTGATTGAGCGCGGATAGAAGCGACGAAATGGCAGCATTGCAGGAGTCTATGTTGGTCGGGCTTTCAGATGCTCAGCCATCATAATTTGAAGCGCTATGGTTAGACCAATTGGGCATTCAGCATTTCTGCCAGGAAAAAGCGGCAAAGCGACCAAGAAGACATCGAAGAGAAAACCTGCATCCAAGAAAGCGTAGAAGGAAAAGACGCAAAGGGAGCAAATCATGACAGACGCAAAGAAAAAGCTTGAAGATGAAGCCGAACAGACAGCCGCGCACGATGAACCAATGGGAAGCGTCGCCGCGGCCGTGCCGCGCGACCGAGGCAACGCCCTCAGTGAGAGCGACAAATGCCCGCCAGACCATGCCCCCGACCACGAAGGCGGCCATGCCACAATCGTTGCGAGCACGGAGTCGCACGTGGCGGACCAGCCTGAGGAGCATTCCAAAAAGCCCATTAAGCCATGACAGTGAGTTCGATTCCTGCAGAGAGCCAGAGCTTTGAGCCTGTCTCAATTCCGGCCAAACGGTTTGCAATAGATTGGCATGAATCGCACGATGGAAAGGCACAACTGAAAGGTATGAAAAACGCTCGATAATTGAATATATGAAGTGTCAATTGGGGCGGCTAGTGGGGATCGAACCCACGACATCCTGAGCCACAGTCAGGCGTTCTGCCGCTGAACTATAGCCGCCATGCAACCCTTTGATTGTACCATTAAATCCAATTTGACTGGCCCCGAAACCTGTATGCCGAACTACCCATCCAAGCTGCCGGAACCATTACAAACTCCAGTAATTTTGCCTCCCGCCAGTGGTCGATGGGGCCGCGGGGCCTGGCTCTTCCGCGATGAAACCCTCCGTCAGCTTGAAGTGCTGCTCGACGAAGCCTTCCGCATTCCCGGCACCAATTTCCGCTTCGGTATCGACGGCATCATCGGCCTCATTCCTGGCCTCGGCGACGTTCTAGCCGGCCTGCTCTCACTCATCATCCCGATCGCCGCATGGATTCGTGGAGTCCCTTACGTCACTCTTTTTCGCATGGCTGTCAACATTGCCATTGGTGTCCTTGTCGGCGCCATTCCCCTTTTTGGAGACATCTTCGACGTTGCCTGGAAGGCCAATCGCCGCAACTATCTCCTGCTCCAGCGTCATCTGCACGAGCCGCGCATGCATACCTGGCGCGACTGGTGCTTTCTCTTGCTGCTCCTCTGCGCGTTGGGCGTCGTCTTCGCCATTCCGATCCTCGTCGTTGCATGGTTATTCGCCCTCCTCTTTGAAGGCCTGCATCCCGCCGCTGTCGCCGTATTTCACGTTACAATCAATAGCAGCGTCGGGGCGTAGCGCAGTCTGGTAGCGCATCTGCTTTGGGAGCAGAGGGTCGGGAGTTCGAATCTCTCCGCCCCGACCATTAGAATCAATCACTTATAAAACATCTCCTGAGTAAAAGACCCCAAATCATGGGGATCGAAAAACGGCGATTCCAAAAAACTCCCTACTCCTGGCCCCTTACTGAATCATCCCGACATTGATAGTTCCGAGCGCGTCAACCGCCTTCCGCTTTGCCTCGTCCCTGACATGGGTGTAGTGCTCGACCATCTCATCCGTCACATGTCCTGTGATGGTCTTGAGCGTAGAAAGGGGCGTCTCAGCCTCGACCATGACCGTATTGGCATGGTGGCGAAGATCGTGGATTCTCGCCTTGACGCCGGCAGCCTTCTGCGCCGAAGCCCACGACTTCTTCCACGTCCTCACGGGCTTCGGCGCGAGGCAAGATGGTGCCCTATGACACCGACCTCAAGTAAAATTTTTCCAACGAATGAGCGTCGTTCGCATGTGCCCGAAGACAGACAGTGCCATGCACTTCTGTATCTACAGAAGTGCCGATGCGCCACGCGCGCGCGGCGCTTAGTTCGATTCAACCAGGACATCCTCTTCCAACGAACCGAAGGCGCGGGTTTCGATTGGGGAGATTGGACAATGCTCGACGATCTCAATGCCATAGGCTTCGAGTGCGGCAATCCTGCGAGGATGATCGGTCAGCAGACGGATGCGGCGAATGCCGAGGTCGAGTAGGATTTGAGATCCGACTCCAACTTCACGCTGCATGCGCTGGCTGCGCTCAGGGTTGTCGGAATTTTCCTCTTCATGATGGAATCGAAGTTTATCTGCCCCGAGGATATTTTCAAACGCAAACCCGAGTGAATTCTGGTGCAAATAGATCAGGGCTCCGCGTCCCTCTTCGGCAATTTGCTGCAACGAGCCGCGAATATTTGAGGTACATTCGCACGATGAAGCGTGAAACACATCTCCCGCAAGACAGTGAGCGTGCATTCGCACCAGCACCGGATCGTCAGAACAATTCAGGTCGCCATGCACCAGAGCTACATGGGATTCTCCATCGAGATCGGAGCCATAAGCGATGATCGAGAACTCGCCAAACTCGGTCGGCAAGACAGCGTCGCCCTTGCGATAGATGTAGCGCTCATGGGCCATTCGGTAGCGAATTAATTCCGCCACTGTGATCATCTTCAATGTATGTTCTTTGCAGAAATCAATTAGATCCGGTACTCGTGCCATAGTTCCATCGTCATTCATGATTTCGCAAATAACGCCCGCGGGCGTCAAACCGGCCAGCCGGGTTAAGTCCACGGACGCCTCAGTTTGCCCAGCCCGAACCAGCACTCCGCCGTTTTGTGCTCGTAAAGGGAATACATGGCCAGGGCGGCCAAGGTCGGAAGGATGCGCCTGGGGATCGATTGCACACAGGATGGTCTCGGCACGGTCATGGGCGGAGATGCCTGTAGTGACACCTCGGCACAGGGCATCGATCGACTCTGTGAATGCGGTGCCGAAGCGCGCCGTGTTCTGCATGCTCATCGGCTGCAGACGAAGATAATCCAGACGCTCTGGTGTCATGGCAAGGCAAATGAGCCCTCGACCGTACCTGGCCATAAAGTTGATTGCTTCAGGAGTGATCATTTCCGCCGCCATGGTGAGGTCGCCCTCATTTTCGCGGTCTTCATCATCGACAACCACAACCATTCGTCCGGCGCGAATCTCCTCAATGGCAGTCTGGACGTCAGTAAACGGAGAGTTTCTGTGCATAAGATGACCTCGTTGTCGACACAACCTGACGAAGCGAAAAGGAACCGTTTGCGTCTTGCTTCCTATGCTCCCAGTAGCAAATTGAAACTTGCAGGTATGTTGAACACTGCATGGATTCAATGCTGTCAACTAACGACACTGTAGTGCGCGGAAATTCAGCAGTTGTCAGCGCGCTGTCATCGGATTGTCATGAAGTTGAGGCTGGGGAGTCGCAGCAATCAGCGACTATTTGCAAGGGCGCAGATAATCGCAGTTCTGGCTCAAACGTCTGAATAACGCCAAATGCCGGATCAACCAAGGTATCGATATCAATGAGGAGAATAGGGTGATTGGCTTTCCGGAGCGTATTCCTGACCGTACATATTGGTGTGGGGTATGGTTCTGGCATCCGCTATCGGAGCTTTGAGCACTCCGAGGTCAACCGTATGATCAGAAAAATGCACAGTGCGGCTTAGGCTGTCGAGAAAAGATCGGGGAACCCCTTCAATCCAGACACTTAATTTGTAATCCCCTGGTGGAATGCCGCGAAGAAGGACTGAATCTTTTGAGTCAGCCATTGCGTAGAGGGGCGTGCTGAGAGCTATGACCACAGCACTCATTTCCGGATGGATATTGCAGAAGATATAGGAGATTCCTTCCCGCGAGAAAGTTACCGACTTACTTGAGCCGGCCTCGTAAAGTCCCAGATCGAACCGTTTGCCTTCAAAGAGCGAGAAGACATTGTGAAAGAAAGGATCTTCATTCGGAAACTCGACGACACTGCCAGTAGGAATTATTTGCAGGTGGGGGATGAACGTGCGGTTTTTCTGAAGCAGGGTGTAACGGCCATTCGATGGGAAAGAAAGAGCCGGTGTGCCTGCCAGCGGCTCCAGCCAGATCACGGCTGGCATGGCGCGATGCTTTCCTGGCAGTGAGGAGACGATGTGAAGGTGCAACTCCGCGGATGAGCTTGTTGCAGGGAGATTCTGGGCGTACACGATCCCCGACGCTAATGTAGCAGCGCAGAGAATCCACTTTCCGAATCTCCTTTTCCTTGTCAAAATTTATATTCCGCTCCCAGACCGATGATATTGCTGCCCGCCGGCAGGCCAATGACTGGGGAACTTGCGAGATTTCGATATTCCAGCGAAAACTGTAAATAGGAGCTTGGACTATAAATTATATTCCCGGTATAGGTGCGGTTTCTGGAAAGATTCTGATAGGCGGTGCCACCGGAAACCGCATAATGCCGCAGCTCATCGGAGAAAGCGTTGTCGATTCCGAAGGCAGCATTCAATTCAACTCGTTCGGAAAGCCTCTCCTTCAATTGAGCCCAGCCTCCAACGTCGTCCAATGGACGGAAGTAGAAGCCTGTCGAGTCCGAGTCGACCTTATATGCAAAATCCTTGTAAGCACCCCCTCCAAGGCCCCCCAACGCCTGTCCGCGATAGAAGCTCCCGGTAAATTCCAGACGAGCGGGCAGAAGCAGCCTGGCATCGAGGGTGGCTGCCCAGGAATCGAAGCCGCGACCCAGCACTGTGGAATAGTGAGGCGCAAAATATCCTCCTATCCCAAGATGATCGCGGTTTTCGTTACTACTCACTACAGGTCCCCGAAGCTCAACACGCGCTTCGACACCGGGCCATCGGCTCTCCTCAGCAGTGCTTGGGGAAGTCGCCGTGGGGGCATGTGGCGATAGTGGCGCGTCGCCGACATCGATCAACGCAGCCTGCAGGCGGATACCACCGGAATTGGACGGTCCGAAATCCTGGTTTATACCCACTTGCGGGTTCCACGTCCATAGGTTGCCGGACCATGCCAGCGCTGGTATGGCTACGGCCGTCAGCGAAGTTGGCGCATCGGGACTGAAGATAGGATGATCGAGCGAGAAATAGGCTTCCGTATGTTCCCATTGCAGGCCCGCGTGAGCGGTGCGCAGCCGCAGCAGAGTAGTAGTGGCATCGTAATAGCCGGAATAAGCCGTCGTCGTCGAACTACTGGATGCGGGACTTCCGTCGAAATCAATCCGAATATCTGCGTAACTACGCGCGCCAAATAAATGAGGCCCGCGTGCGTCGATCCCGAGCACTGTTTGGCGCACGGTCGCACCAGTGCTGCCGGGCCCCGAAAGCGCGACTGTCGGGGTCGCGGCCATATCGACTGCGCCCGTATTCACAAAACCGTTCAGCAGCAACAGCCCCGTGACCTTGATCGGATACTTGGATTCACTCTCCACCTTTGATTGTTCCTGGGTAGCAATCTGAGAATCCTGCATTTCCTGGTGCTCGCGAATGTCCTGGATCGCCGCGGAGGTAGCCTCGGGCCTGGCTTGAGAAGAGGAAGGAGGAGCCGAAACTGGACCTGCAGGCGACTGTGTGCCTGCGTTCGCTCCGCTCTGTGCCATCTGACGCTGCAATTCACTCAATTGCTTCCGCATTTCATCCAATTGACGCTGCGATTGTTCCAGTTGAGCCTGCGTGCGCGCCATGGCATCGGTCAAATTCTGGATCTGCTGTGACAGATTCGCCTGAGTGGTGGCCTGTGCATAGGCAAAATTCACAAGAGTTCCGAAAAATATCATAAGGAGAGGCAGGACTCTCCATAAGGCGTGAGTGCTGAGACCGGAACTCCGAGTTTGGCTATGTATGCACATTCTCATCTGGGGTCGCCCGATCACGGTGGTCATCCTCAAATGTATCTGATATATCTTCCGCTGGAAGTTCGCCCACCACTTTCATCTGGAAGATCGTCTCACCGGGACGGCTGCTAAGTAAAATGACCTCTCCTCCGTGCTCAACAGCAATGCGGTGCGCGAGGGTAAGTCCAAGTCCCGTCCCTTTTTGTTTCCCCTCGCTCACGAAGGGCTCGAAGAGGCTCTTGCGAATCTTCTCCGGTACGCCCGGGCCGTTGTCGATTATATTGATGATCATTTGACGTTCCCGCGTCTCCAGAGTGATCACAACTCTGGCTGACGCTCCCGTGGTGCGGACAGCCTGGCAGGCGTTAAGCAGCAGATTTGAGATGGCCCTCTCAATCTGCTTGCCGTCCACAACGACTGCGGTTTCCGTAGGATCGCCATAGTTTGTTGTCAGCGTTACCCCGTCTGCATCGGGATGGGCCCTGACCAGGGCTGTCGCCCGTTCGAGCAAGGTTGCCATCAGCTCTGGCTGCCTCCGAATGCTGGCACCGGTCCGGCTGAAGATCAGCAGCGATTCAATCATATCCGTTGTGCCGTTCACCGCTGACCGGATGTCCCCAAAGATCTCAGCGCGCTCCTTTGCAGAGAAGCGATCTGAAGCCAGAAACTCCGAATTGGCGAATATGGCGGCGAGATAGTGACGGAGATCGTGAGAAACGGAACTCGCCATACGTCCGATCGTTGCAAGCCGCTCGGACTCGAGCACCGTCTGATTCGCTTTCTGGATTTCGCCGCGCATGCGGGCAAAGGCGGTGCTCAACTGCCGTACTTCCTGTGTGCCATAGCGCGGTACACGATGCTCCACGTCCCCTAGGCCAAACGCCCGGACACTCCGGGAGAGCTCTTCGAGCGGACGTGTCACCACCCGCGAGATGACAATCATCAGCATCGTGCCCGAGAGAAGCGCGAGAAGGCCTGCGGCGAGCACCATGCGGTCAATGCGGTTGATCGAGCGCTCGGCAGGTTCAAAGGATTTCAGAACAACCAACTGCAATGGAGACGTAGCCGTTGCGGAGAGATCCTCGGTGGCCGAGAGAAATTGAGCATTTCCCAGCTTCACCCCGGCAGGTCCCCTGGACGCGCTGGAAAGCGTGCCAGATTGCTTTGCCAGACTTGCCTGCACATCTGGCGCAAGCGTGCTGGCTACAATCTGGCCACCGCTCAGAAAAGTCGCTTCGACCCCGGTGGGCTGACTGATCTGGCGCACTGTGCGCTCAATCGAAACGCCGCTCAAGACGTATCCCAACAGGGTTCCATCCTGATCGCTGCCGAAATAGAGCGGACGCAGCGCACAGGCATACAGCGATCCGCCATCAATCAAATAGCGCTTTGTGGAAGACGCCAGGAGAGCCTTCACTCCCTGGCGAAGAGTGTTGTCGGCAGGAGCGTTTTTTGCATAAGCCGCCACAACCCGGCCGCTCGGATCGGCGAGCATAAACAGGTCAGTGCCACTGAGCTGCCAGAACTCGGCGGCTCCATCCTGAATGGTGAGATCGTCCCCACTGGTCATCAGCGCCTTCAGGGTGGGCAGTTCGGCAAGGAGGTCATTTTCGCGCTCAAGGGATCCGAGTCTCTCGGCCTGCAGATTCTGAAATGCAACGACCGAGTGATTCAAGTCCTGGGAAAAATCGTCCGTTACCTGCTCTCTCAACTGGTGGCGAATCAGCAAGAGACTGGTGCCAGTCACCAGGGCGGTTACTAACGCCATCGTGACGACGAGAAGCACGTATGTTCGAAGGCCCTGCTTCTCTCGTGTGCGCGCTCCTCCCCTTATGGCTTCGCCTTCGGGATGAGCATCATGGGACAAATTTGTATCCTGCGCCATAAATTGTCAGCAGATGCTTCGGATCCGCAGGATCCGGCTCCAGCTTTTGGCGCAACTTCAGGATCTGATTATCCACGGTACGGGTCGTCGGGTAAAAGTTATATCCCCAAACCTCGTTCAGCAGAACATCGCGTGTGAGGACGCGCTCGGCATTTTCGGTAAAGAACTTCAGGAGCTTGAACTCATGAGCAGTCAGGACGACAGATCTGCCGCCGCGCCGGACGGTCATTTTCTTAAAGTCGACTTCGCAATCAGCGAAGCGATAGATTGTTGGCGGCGCCGGCTTACGCTGCCTGCGGATGGCCGCCTGAACCCGGGCCGTGAGTTCTCTTGGACTAAAGGGCTTGGTGACGTAGTCGTCGGCCCCCAATTCCAGAAGCAATACCTTATCCGCGACTTCCGTGATCGCGCTGAGCACTACGATCGGAGTCTCAGCGGAAAGGCTCTTGAAGGTTTGACAGAGTTCTCGTCCGGAAATGTTCGGAAGGATCAAATCGAGGACCACCGCAAGCGGCTGCTCGCGGCGAAACAGATCCAGCCCTGTTTGGCCGTCGCCCGCGACAACGGCGGTGTAGCGCTCTTCCGTAAAAATTCTGTGCAGCACCTTTTGCATGCGAGGATCGTCTTCGATGATAAGGATGGTGCCGAGGCTCACCGCTGGTAGAATTTCGTTTTGGGATTCTGTTGCCAATTCTATCTCTTGGATCATGATCTAGACCCTCTGTATTATATTCTGGTCGAGACTGCCCTATTCTAGCTTGAAAATGAGCATGAAATTACAATGGTATGACAATTTTTGCGGGGCTGGGACGGAATTCGCTCTTGTTTGAGCCGATTGAACGCGACTATGCTTCACCTGATCCAACCGCAGCGACTGCTCGGAGCAGCCATAGAAAGAAGAGAATCATACAAATCGAAGACATTCTCGTGACACCTCATTCACCCATATTCGACTTAAATATGTTCTGAGCACATTTCCAGTGAGCAATTTCCGCAGCCTAAAGATGATTGGCAATCGCTCGCTGAGCGTGATTGATCCAAATGCTGTACTTCACGTTGAGGAGGAAGAATCGATGAGCGCGAAGAGTCGCCTTGAGGGAATACTCCTGCAACTTATGAAGGTCGAGAAGGCACACACCTCCAGCGACGCATCGAGACAATACTATGTCGATCTGCATAAGGATCGTTTTTCCGACATACTGCGGCTATGTCAGTTCTATGTTGCCAACCCGTCTGCTCGAGTATTGGACATAGGAAGAAGTGAGCTTACCGCGTATCTCCTGAAGTACTATCCGCACGTAACTACATTGGGATTGGATCTCCATGCCGATGCCGGAGGACACCGGGAAGCGAGCAGTATGGAGACAGTCCCTCATATTACGTTTGACCTATTGAATTCACACCGAGTCGACATTTGGCCAAAATGTAAATCCTTCGAATTGATTGTCTTTTCCGAAGTGTTGGAACACCTTAGCGTTGCTCCAGAGTTTGTGTTCGCTTTTCTGAATTCTCTGCTTGCCGAAAATGGCATCCTCATTTGTACAACGCCGAACGCGGCGGATGTTGCGAAGCGTCTCCGATTGGCCTACGGACGAAATCCGTTTGAACGGCTCCGCCTCTATTCGGCCAACCCCGGACACATCAGGGAATACACACGGCAGGAGCTTTGCGATATCGCGTGCAGCGTCGGACTGCAGTGCATTCGTCAGCTCTATTTTGATTGGCCCCAGAGTCGCGGCGGAAGCCGGATTAAGAGTGCTTGCATGAAACTCATTCGGGCCTATCCTCCATTTCGAGGATCGTCTGTGGCAGTTTTCCGAAGAGTGATGCCATAAGAGAGCGCCCTGTGCCTTGCGAATTCAAAAAGCGCTTTACTCGTGCTTTTCTGAAAAGGGCCGGATAACCTTTGTTTCCGTCAATCCTCAACTTAGGATCGCAAGCCGTGCCGAATCGTCATGAAAGCGATCCGCTCACCACTATAGTTTGGGGTACTTGCTCTTCGGCTATATGCGCATGTTCTATGAGTAGGCTGATCATAACGATTCCCCATAAGGGGAGCGAAATATCAAACCGCTCGGTGTCTGCCATGCCACGCACGAGAATGAACATCAGGAAGGCGAGAAAAAATGCTTTGCGTGGCCCTCGCATGAGCCGATGAATATGCCTATACAGGCTCCAGTAGATGCCCGCGAACAGACACACTCCAACGAGCCCATAGGCATAGAACTGCTGGATCAGTTCATTGTGCGCGTGAGCTGCTTCGAACTGATCGACGCCAAACGGAGGAATCACTTTCCAGGCAGAATTGAATCCATGCCCAATCCACGGCTGCTGGATAGCTTCAGCCAGGAAATAGGCCCAAATTCCAAGCCTTCCAGTCAACGTCTCCGACTGATTGCCGGCATTGCTATAGATGTCGTAGTAAGAAGCTAATAGACCCGAGAATATCGTCACCACTGCGGCAGCGGCGACAGTGATCAGAATTTTGCTTCTGCGGCTTATTGATTTGTCCCTAATCAATAGGAACCCCTCGCCGACCAAAAATGCGGCAATTGTTGTCTTGCTGAGAGTTCGAAGCAGCGTAACTGCAAGCACGACGGCCAGCGTACCCAGCTTCGCTCTCTTTTCCCGTATGAGGTATTGCGCGAAGAAAAAAGCGAAGGCACAGACGTACCCGATCTGGTTGGGCCCCAGAAGTTCATCGTCGCCAAGGCGGAGGTCCGATTGTGCGGGCATGAGCCATGCAATGATAGCCACCGTGCATGCGCCCCATATAAAGCCCTTCATCAATGAGTCAGAGACATCCAGGAGCGGTCCGGCACGAAGCAGCATAACGACAATTGCAAAATCCGCAGCCATGGCACACCAATATGCCAAAGAATCAGGGAGCGATGCCGTACTGCTCCATAGCAGACTGCAGCAGGAGAAACCGAGAAAAAGCAACGCCCACCGTATGCTTGTCAGTTTTGTCATTTTCCGGAACGGATAGCGGACTTGCCCGATCGCGCAAAATGCAGTCGCAAGCAGGAGGAAACAATCGAGCGCAATGTTTATTACAGTTCCGGTTTGCGGGTCTGCCCCAAAGATGCGCACCGATACGAGCACGGTGATGACCCGGAAGGCGAAATAGAAGCCGACTGCAGAGGCCACGCCGCCCACCGACGACTTGCTGCGCGGGTCATTCTCCAGACTATCGATGTTTGGCGACATGCTTCCTCGATAAAAGAATCGGATAAAGCGCCGGATGAACTTTTCGGAGGCATCAATCCGCTATCGCTCTCTCGCCGGTGTGCTTCGCCTCACCTAATGCGTATACATATCTGGCGTTCCCAGGCTGCCCGCGGGCGGCAAGTGGCGCAAGAATGCCACGATCGACCACAGTTCATCGTCACTCAGAGTTCCCTTGGAACCGGGCATTCCGGAAGGCGTGATTCCATAGTCGAGAATCCACTTTAGCTGTCCATCCGTGTAACTCTGCACATCGGGGGAGGCGAGCGACGGAATGGGAGGAGATATATGGTCGATGAATGGGACGCCCGTGTTTTGGCCGTCCATCCCGTGGCAGGCCACACAATAATGCGAGAAGGCCTCCTTGCCATCTGCCCAGGTCTCCGGCGTATTGGGCAACGGGTTCTTCTGGCTCTTATTGCGGATAAAAAAGTGGTGCTTGGCGTAAGTAATAGTCTTTGTCTCCAGTTTTCCTGGAGGACTCGCCTTGCACCCTGCCAATCCGATGAGGCAAGCGGCGGCGATAGCAACAAAGAGAACGCGCATTGTTACTCCACCACATGCAACTTCAAGGTCATCATGCCGTGACCAGAGCCGCAAAAGACGGAGCAAACGCCGACGAAATCCCCGGTCTTGTCCGGTGTAAACTGCGCCTCTGCTGTGCCACCCGCATTAACCTTGATATTGACATTGAGATCGCGGAAACGAAGTCCGTGGGCAACATCCGCACTCTTCAACACGAGCACTACCGGTTCGCCTTTTTTGAGAGTGATCTCGCCGGGATCAAAGGAGAACCGTTTGGATACAATGTCGATTCGCCGGGGTGCAGCAGCCTGAGCCCGAGCCGTTGGTGCAAAGAATGCCGTTGTTGCCAGCAGTGCTGCCAGCAGAGCCGGCAACATGAACTTCCTTTTCATAATCCCTCCAAGAACATATTTGTGACACAGGAGTTTCCAGGCGATTGGCTGCCCAAGGCTATTCGTCTCGACCCTATCCACTGGCAACCCTCTACACACCGTAACGACGTATGATGAATCAGTTGTCACATACCCGTTACTCAATTGTCGGAATGCTGTCATTTGAAACTGCGGCGGGTCCTGGCAAAGCGCACCTTAAGGGTTAAGGAACCGTAACAGGGCCTTATAGTCGGCATCGCTAAGGTTGGCGCGTACCCGCATGTGCATGGCGATTGTACCGGAGACACGCTGTGAGAATCCTTCCGGCGCGTTGTGGCATCGAGAGCAGTTTTGGTCGAATACCTGCTGTCCTCGGTTAGGACTCACGGTATGAACTGCCTTCGAAGGTGTTTTGCTCTGGGGCTGTTGCGGCGGCGAACTCTTTGCCTGGCCCATAGCTGCGGTGGCAGCGAGCAGTAGAAGGCCCCACGTTAGTCGTGCGAAGTGCTTCATTGTTGCTCCTTGTAAGCATAAGAATGTGACAAAACCAGAAAAACTTACTGCACCAGCACTGAGTAAAGTGTAGGAGTCACCGGACAACCGTGCGCTCTTTTTGCGCGGTTAATTGATGCCACACAAATACAGCCTAATGCTGCGGCTGCGGCTGCATGTCACGAAACCGTCTGAAGTTTGTCACTGGATTGTCTCGGAAAATGACAAGGAACCAACGAGACTCTGAGCCTCCTCAGTTGCAGGTACAAGAGCCCGAAGAACTGACCTTCGTGGAGCAGAAACCGATCACGACAGGAGGTCCAGGCGACTTGATGCAGCTGGCCCTGCCCAAAGCGGAAGACTGTATGCCCAGCGATGAGCTGGGGATGGTGGGCGCCGGTTTGTTTGTACTGTCGTAGCTGATGTCGATGGTTGATTGGTGTGAGTTCTCTATGGTGTACGGCCACTCGGTTGTGAAATTCCCGTCCGGAAGCCGGCCTCGATAGCTCGTTACCTTGTCTCCTGCAAAAACTCCGCCCGTGCCCTTCAGAATGAATCCACTTGCGGATCTGGAAGATGCGGCCGGGTTGCTTTTTACATACCCGTTGGAATCGGAAACGCATCCAATGAATTCATTGTCATTGCCGTTGTCAGAGAAACCGCTGGTATAGTTATCTTCCGTTTCAACCGCGGCAATTATGTTGCGAAAGCCGGACACAAACATCCCGGCTTCGGAGCTGTTGGTGAATCCATTCCAGATCACCTCTCCCGAGATAAAACGATCGTTCGCGCCGTCGACATGAATGCCGGCTGTCCCATTGCGTTCGATCTCGAAGTTTGAGAAGCCGCTGTTCGTTCCTTCGGTATAGAGGCCATAGACGCCGTTATCGAAGGAATAGAAGTTGTCGAAGAACAGCATGTAATTGAAGGCCTTGATATGAATGCCGTCAACCGAACAATGGGAGAACATGACTTCTTCTACATGGCCCCACTTTTGCGCATTGACCGGCGCTCTTCGCTTGTTCGCCGTGTTCCATTCCGCCGGCTGGGTCGAAGTCGGAGCCACGGAAAAGCAATTTCCGGTTCCGCCTCTTGCAGAGTTTCCATCGAGCGTGAGGCCATAGAGGCTGAAATTGAACGTATCGATGGGAACGGTCAGAACATCTGACGCAGTGTGAGGCTTGAGCAGGATGACTGACGTCCCCCACCCATCTCCTTTCATACTCACGTATGATTTGAGCGTAATCCCTGTTGTGATATAGACGCCCGCAGGAAAGTACAGAACGCATCCATTGTTTGGAACTGCACGGGTTGTGCAAGCGGTCATTGCAGAGTTGATCGCCGTAGTATCGTCTGCAACTCCATCGGCTTTGGCTCCATAGCTGACGACATTGATCCAGGGTGACCCTGCGTGCGGGGCGCCGGTCGACGTTTCGTTCGGAGAAGACGCTGTCTGGGCATAGATGCAGGCACTGAACCAGATTGCATGCACCAGGAAGATACGGAAAAAAGTGGAGATGCGTTTCACTGCTCGTCTTTCCTCGTCGGTACAATCAACGGTCGTGATGAACTGCATGTGCGATTGGGATGTCGGAAAGTGCGACGGGTTTATTTTCCTGTGAGGGTAAGGTAAAGTTTGGGGCCGAGGAACCCACCGGCGCCAGATCAGCGAAGGCCACATTGGGCGTAAGGGCTATAATTGCCGCGAGAGCGCCGGCGCAGGCGCAGGCGATTCCGATACCGCGGGGTCGAAACATCGACACCTCCAGGCTGCGGTGCTTCGGCTTACCTGCCGCTTGCCGGCTATGATCTTACGTCTCCGTCACGGGCCAATTGTCACCGTAATGTCTTCATTGAACGTTTAGTCGCCAGCACTAACGGCGTCTATCGAATCGCAACAGAAGAGACGATAAAGACTTCGATTGCTTCTCGAGTTGAGTTCTGCGGCCAGGACTGATTGGTCAAAGGATCGCCTGAAACCCGGCAAGCCGCGGCTGCTCCGTTGACATTTTGCTGACATTTCAACGACTGAAGCCTGACAACTCCGAACCGCATCCGTTGATAGGCTTGAGTCGTGAGGATTTAAGTGACCATACGTCCCATCAATGCTGCTGGGGTCGAAGACTCTGCTCCTGTCGGTGGGACTCTCGGGGTAGCAATGAGGCTTCTGGGCAATCGGCAGCGGATCGCGCTTGCGCTGCTGACGCTAGAGAGAATCGCGGTGGGCTTATGCGATCTTGCCGTTGCCGCCGCGATGTATCTACTGTTCCTCCTCCTGCAGGACCGCTTGCCGGCACACAATTTGTGGTGGATGCCAAAGACGACCCTCTCGGCTGCGGTCATTACATCCATCCTGGTTGTTCTCCGCGCCTTGATGGATCTCTTCTCGGCACGCTCTGTTATTCGAGAGATACAGAAGCTCTATACAGATCTGCTTCTGCGGTTGACACAGGGCTATAACGAGATGCACTGGGCGAGATTCGTTGAGTCTAATCGCAGTGAACTGTCGAACCACGCTATTTATACTGCGCGCGAAGCCGCCGAGTTCTATCAGCGCTGCATTGAGCTAACCGCGGCTGTGGTGATCGTAGTCGCCATGACCGCTGCTCTTGTGTACCAGAGTCTGATTGCTGCGTGTGGCTTCGCCCTTGCGCTCGGTACATTTTATGGAATGCATCGCCTGTTCATCCGTGGCACGCTCCAACAGGCGGCGGAACGTCGCGAAGCATCGCTCCGTATGCTCCAGAGGAACCTTGCGGATATATTCTCGTCCGGGAAGGAGATTCGCACTTATAGAAATCATGAGTTCTTTCATGATCGGATTCAAAAGCAGGCGCAACATGTAGCGGCCAGCAATCTGCGTATAAGGTTTCTTCCTCAGATTGCGAGCAGCATGGCTGATCAAGGCGCGGTGCTGCTTTTTCTCTGCATTATTGCGGCTGTTCAAATACGTCAGGGAGATGCGCGCCAAATACTGTCCCTTCTGGCATTTTATTTTGTGCTTTCTCGACGGTTGATTCCCCTTATTAGCCAGATCTCAATCACCGCCGGCCAGATGGAAGGTTCTTACGAGAACGTAAGAATAGTGGAGGCCGAGTTGGACGAGTGTCGAAGACACCGCGTACACGAATTGCCGATACACCTGCCGGACGCGGGCTTCGTCGTGCAGTTGAAAGAAGTGAGCTTTTCATTCCGTGAAGATGTGCCGATCCTGAGAGGCGTGAACCTTTTTCTGCGTGAGGGCGAGACGGTTGTGCTGCACGGATCGTCCGGAATCGGCAAAAGCTCTCTCCTGAACCTGATCGCCGGTGTATCCCAACCGACAATGGGTATGATCCAGGTCGACCGCGCGAATATCGCGTATGTGCCACAGGAGATTGCCCTGCTGGACGACACGATACGGAATAATCTGCTCTTTGGGCTGCCGGATAAAAGCGAAGAGGAACTGATGACGGCGCTTACGACCGCACAGTTGGGCGATTTTGTGGCTGCCCAACCATTCGGGCTGGATACCGGCGTCGGCGATAACGGAGCGTTATTTTCGGGTGGCCAGCGACAAAGGTTGGGTCTTGCGCGTGCCATCTTGCGCGGGGCGCGATTACTGCTGCTGGATGAAGCAACTTCCGCTCTGGACGAGAAGAATGAACGACAGATACTAGAGAATCTCAGTACCTCCGGAATGGCAGTCGTGCTTGTAACGCATCGTGTCCTGGCTCAGGCTTTCGGTCACCGTGTCTTCCGTCTTCAGGGAGGGTGCCTGATTGAAGAATTCCCCGCGATGATAGCGGGCACGAGCAGACAATGACTTCCGGGATCGAATACGATCACCTACATCTCGTGTTGCGTTACGGCTTTGGATGGAGAGTTTCTATTTTGGCAATTGCCCATGCTGCGAGAGCAGCATCCGGGCCATTCATGGCTCGCAGGGCCTGAAGGCTGTCGACCGAGTTTGTGTCCCCTTGCCAGGCCACGATCCGAATAGCCCTCTGGCGCACGTCCTCATTCGTGCTTTGAAGGTCCTTGCGCACATCCGGAAGAACCGCTGGACCGGCCTTCACGAGCATCCACTCAGCGCGATCTGCAACTTGCGGATCGCTTGATTCGAGTGCCTGCACAGCAGGTGTAGCATCCGGCCCGATGCGGTCCCACATTTGAAATCCAGCCACAATCCCATCCAATTGCGAGAAGCTCTTGTCCGGTTGGAAAGCCAACGATTCCAACACACGCGTCGCCTCGCTGCCGCGGAGAGCAGATATCGCTCGCACCATTTCCATCTGGCATTTGAAGGACTTCATAACAGCAGCGATCTCCGGCTGTGTAAACGTCTGAGATGTGCCGCTTTGCATATGGCGATCGTAAATAACTTTCTCGGCCGCAATCTCCTTTCGTAGTTGTGCTGGGACGACCTTGACGGCGAGTTCCGGCTGGTGGCGCGCGAGCGCGACTGCAGCTCCTCCTCGTACTCCGGGATCGTCATTCGACAGCAGCAGAAGTAACTTTTCCGCGCTCACGTTGCCCGGAGCGCGTCCCAACGCCAGCAAAACCGCCTGCAACACCTCAGAATCCTTGTCTCCCAGGAGCGGCAGTAGAACGCTTGCAGGGGCATTCATCATGCCCATAGCCCAGGCCGCATTTTCGCGCACATCGGCATGTTCCGATCGCAGAGCACTTGCAAAGACCTCATGAGACGCCTCCGGGCGCGCCGTCACCAGAGCAAGTGCCGCGGCGCGAGAAACAGGATTGTCCGAATCGAGTAACCAGCGCGCAAAATCCTCCTGCAGCGGGAATCCTCTGTAAAGGGACAACTCTTGGATGGCCGCGATCCGGGCGCCACTCTGGCCAGAATCAGCCTTAAGAGTCAGTTCGCGCAGCCGGCGCTCTACCGGCCTGCCGACCGCGTCTGCGCCGAGCCGCGGGTAGTCTACATTGATGCCATCCGCTCCGGCCGCAACGGCGGCCTTCATTCCAGCCAGATCCATTTCATGACCGTTAGCCGAAAAATTTACGACTACAGCCTTTCCCTGGCTGTGATACTCCTTCATCTGCTCTGCCGTCACTCCCGGCGGAACCCAAACGGTTCCGTCGCCGACATCGGTCGCCTTCGGATACAGCTTCTTCACATCTGCCCATTCACCGTTGAACTGAACCCGCTCCATCATGCCTTCACGCTGTAATATCTGCAGAACGTCAGCGCCAATATCCTTGTCCTTGATGTCCAGAACCAGCCGGATATCCCGCTCGCGTGCCAGGCGCAGCGCGTCTTCGAACAATACGATGTGCAGGCCGGTAAATCTTTCGCCCATCCAGTTGCCAGCGTCGAGTAGCCGCAGATTGCCGTAGTAGCTGGTCTCCACATCTCCGGCTCCATTGGTAAGCCGTTCAAGAATGCCGTCGTGATTCAGCACGATCTTTCCGTCGAGCGTCCGGCGAAGGTCGATCTCCACCACGTTGCACCCCAGCAGAGCCGCCTGTTCCAGTGACTCAAGCGTATTTTCGGGCATGTCTTCGCTCGCAGTGCGATGGCACAACAACTGCACGCCTCCCGGCAACAAGACACCAGCGTAGGCAAACTGTGCAACGGGCAACATAAGCAGCGCGATCATGAGGTGCTTCGTCATATTCTCCCTTTGGTTACTGTACGGAACGGCTATCATGTACGAATTCGTCTAACGCGATTTTCTTATGGAGGCATGCCGCACCGGCGCAAACAGAAAGCGCAACTGAGTCGCATTTCAATCTGCGAAGCGGCCAGTTAGCGTGTTTCACAGTCCGGATACCCGCGGGTTGCTGCGAGTTGGGAAGCCTTTTCCAATGCTATGGCAGCAATTCTCATCCTGCGATTGCTTTTGGGGTAACTCGCGCTTGCGGAGAAATAAAAGCGAGAAACAACAGCGCTGCGACCAGCGCGACTGCGGAGATTCCAATCAGCACAGGCGGATACCCGAATCGCGCGAAAAGGATGCCAGCGCCCGCGGTTGCTGCCGATCCAATCAGCGCATTGCAGAAGAGTGTCATCGCCGCGGCATTACTGCGATCGGCGTCCAGAGTCTTATCCATCAGCAGGTTGTAAAGCCCTGGTGAACTCATCCACTGTGCGGCGGAAAATACGAGGTAGAGTGCGATGGCAAGTCCTCCGTTTCGTGTCCCGGCCATGGAGACGAGCAGAAGAGCCGCGGCAATCTGTGTAACGGTGATGCCCTTTACTAAACCCAACACACGAAAAACGACAGGAGCTATGAGCCCCATACACAGCTGCACCACTTGCGCCACAGAAAAGATCAGGCCTATCTGCGTCATAGGAATGTGCAGATTGCGTGATAGATAGACATTGGCGAACGGATTAAACGCGGCGAGCACCGCAGACCAGAGGGCCATCAACGGAAGGAATCGCCGCAGGAAAGGATTGAGGTTCCATTCGCGTAACCAGTGCCTATTTTCGTTCGCAGTCTTTTCCTTCGACTGCGATGGCATCCGCAACTGCAAGGCCGGAATTAGCCCCAGCAGAACTATGCCGCAAGAGACCAGCAGAAGGAGTCGTTTCGTTTCAGCGGCCTGCATCGCAATGCCTGCCATGCCGAACCACTGACGAAGATAGCCGCAAACAATCCCGCCTAACATGCCAGTGCCAACACTCGTGGAAAAGATCAGGCTGAATGCCGCGGTGCGGTTCCGTTCCGTTGTAAGGCTGCCTATTCCTGAAAGGAAGCAAACGCCCCAGCAAGACAATGCGAGGCCCGCCAGAAATGCCAAGCCGATCTGCGCAGGTTCCCAAATCCATAACGCACGAAACGCATTCAAGACTGGAGCGCTGATAAAAAGAAAGATCAGCAGAGGCCTCAAGCCGATTCTTCGCGCCAGCGCTCCGGCTGGCAATGTCCCTACCAGCGATCCCAGCGTCATCGCTCCACCAATCAACCCCATCGCCCGCTCATCGAAATGGCAATCCAGCAGGTACAGGTTGAACAGGAAAAAGTAGACCGAGAATCCAGCATCGAAGAAGAAAGCTGCCGAAAAGAATATCCAGTAGCCTCGGCTCAGATTTTTCTGCCGGAACCACGTGGAAGGACTCTTCCAAAAGGAAACAGCATGCACTCCGTCCGGCGGGGCTTCGAACCGAACATCCATCAGCGCCCCTCGCGTACCAGAGTTCGCAATCGATCAATCGCCCAGTCCAGTTCGGAGTAACGGAGCTCGAAGACCTCTCCGACCAGGAGCCGCTCAATTGCTTCGTATTGCCTGGCAAGCGATTCCGCGGACCCATAAAGCGTTTGCCGCATAAATTGCCTGGCCACGTCTTTTCGGTACGGCACGAGTCGAGGAGGATCATCTGACCTGCGATTCAGGAACACGATGAAATCGACGCGTGTTGTCTGCGCAGTTCTTACGTGTGCCATCGACGCGGTCTGCAGCTCGAAGGAGGGTTTGCCTGCCGCGCGTGGAGTAATCTCCAGGCCGGCAACTTCGGGGAATAGGGTTGCCGCTGTTGGCCGAAAGCGCACCCGGTGACAGTTTCCAGTCACGATCCGGTCGGTTCCGCCGTTCAGCAGGAAGCTTCCATCGTCGCTTATATAACTCCATCCGGCGCGGGCACAGGCATACGATAGCGTGGACTTGCCGGCGCCCGAATCGCCGCACAAAAGTACGCCTCTGCCATCCAACGCTACGCATCCCGCATGGACAGGTGTCGTATATCGGGTCGCCACGCAGTAAATGGCCGTTCCCAGCAGAAAATACTGCGCGTACAGGGGATAGCGCAGCGCACTACGTGAGATCGTAATATTTGTCTGGCAATGTTCCAGATCAACGACACTGTAGTTATTCGCATCCGCCACGCACATGATCTGGGGCAGCATGATGCGGTGTGTCGGCTCCGGAGGGCACTCCATCGAATCGCTCTCCACAAGCTGCACGTCGCATCGCATTGGCTCAGTATCATGCTGTCTTTCAAACTTTCCCCATATCTCTCGCATCTGTTCGAGAACCTGATCGGAATTCGTCCTTATCTCTATCGGAAAGCCAAATGGATATAACATCGCCCCCAGCGAAAGCTCGGGCCCCTCCATCACATGCTTGGGAAGCTGCACCCGCTGCGAAGCATTGCATGCTGTCTCGAGTTCTTTAATCGTCAACATCGTCCATCTCCACATTGACCTAGGGCTTGATCCGCGTGGTCAACCAGCCGCTTCGTCACGCTGGTCTGCAACGCGCTGTAATTCGCTATAAAAACGGACTCGGTAAACAGCGATCCCGGGCTCAAGCCTTGAACAGGCATACGGGCGATTACATTGTTGCCCCCGCCGGCGATGCTGAGCCCCACATTGCTTAACCCGAGCGGGCTTCCACTCTGCGCGGCGCCCTGCCTTAGAAGGAAGTCCTTTGCGTTTGCCACCGCTCGGTTGCCGGGATCGTATGCGATGCCTGAGATCGCACTGGTGCCAGGCGTTTGCCCAGAGATTGGAAGCGCTCCTGCAAGCGTAGCCATCACGGTTATTGTGAGACATATTCTGAGGAACGCGGTCTTCATACGCTTGTAACTTAAAGATCCTTCTCGAAAGATCGTATTGTCTTGAGCCTGAGTATGAAGAGAGTGCTCTCGATAGTTGTTACTGGGTTGTCACTCCTTTGTCGCAATCTATGCAGGTCTCAGAGAAGGACATCTGGCATCTTATCGCCTTTTCTGATACCTGCAGGCAACGGTGGTAGAACGTGCGATGTCAATACCCGAATAACACCGGAGAAATTGAGAATAGCAAGAGCAGATTCCTGCCTATTGAGATTTTCCCTTCCAGGTCGGGAAGAGAAAACGATAGACGATTCCGGTCTGCCAGATGTTTTGATCGCCGGAGGACGAGAACTGCCGTGAGTAGCTGGTTAGAATTCGCGTGTTGTGAGGCAGGTTGTAGTCCAGCCCAAAGTCAGCTTCCTGTGTGTTTACAAGCGGCACACTATCGCTGACGATGTCGTCGCGACGAAATGTCTGCTGCATGCGGAACAGGGGCTCGAAGCGGCCGATCCAGCTATTAAGGCCGCCAAATGCTTGCGTGCGGTAAGCTGCTTCAACCCAGTAACCCTGTGCATGATGGCCACGCGCAAATTCGGAACGAAGCTGAAATGCCGTGTTTGCCGGTGTCCACCAAAGATGCGCGCCATAGAAGTTCTCTCGCGTTCCCTGCAACTGACGGTCATAAGAAAGACCCATCTCCAGACGTTTTTCGGGAAGATAGAGGCTGGCGCGACCGCCGGAAGAGCGCAGCGAATTGAACTGCGCATTGCCGCTGCGCCCGGAAAACCATGCCGCGTAATCGATGGAGTACTTGGGGCGGGAGATGACGGACCCTCGCAACATGCCGCCGACCCCGGTGGCGCTGGACAAGAGACCAAGAGTGCCGATGATTGGCCCATCCTGGAAATTGCCGATCCAGATAGGCGACAGCCGCTCGTTGTAGGTATTAAAAGGAAGCAGGAAACTCCCGGCGACGATGGTCAAATGCGGCGACACTAGATAATCGCCTTGCAGATACGTAAGGCCGATGAAATGACTATGGTCGTAACCGGCCTGCCCGTCGGTGTTTGGAGCGAAAGTTTCGGTCAGGATGGCGCGAGACTCGATGAGGAGGTGCTGGCCGATAGGTGCAGCCAGGAGTGGCTCGATAATCGGCGAGTAGGTTGTGTCGCCTCCCTGAGAGCTGGAAAAGAATCCAACACCGCCGGAGAGTATAGGCGTCTGCTGCGCGGCGCCATATCGCACCGCACAAAACATGGTCAGAGCCAGGATTCCGATCCGGATCACCGGGATCTTTGTGACGAGGGGAGTTTGAAGTATCGGACGCTGCATACCAGCAACAATAGCGTTCGTCAATCTTCAATGTGTCTCTGGATAGTCTGCCTTTTGTCAATTGATTGTCATTTTCGGTTTCGAAGATGCGAAGGAGCAATTGCCCCAGCTCCGGTCAATTCGGTAGAGGATCTGCCGCGGAGAGGCGAATCAACAAAAAGTGACAATCGCTTTACATGAAAATGACAAACCCTCAGTTGATGCCCAGCTAGTCTTCAAAGCAACCCCTTCTGTCGCAAGCGGGAATCGTGGGGCTGAAAATGAGGTGACATTGCATTGCCACTGCGATCCGGTCGACAGGTGTCAAGCGAAGCTGAGCTTTGCGATCTAAATGCAGCAGCGTTCGGCCATCGGGAAACGGATCGATTCCTGGATGTTCAAGCTGCTGCATTTCCACCTGCGCCAACCAGCGGCGTTGCGTTACCGCAATTGAGCGGCGAATGGCCATTGCGAGAGGCCGTTCTGTTGATTTTCTGTGAGCCCTTACCCCCCCAGTGTGCGCGATTGCAGCACCTCTCCAAAACGGAGTGGCGGAGTTTACTGCGCTGGCTGGATATCAGCGGCTTGGCCCTGTACTTTCTCGATCGAATCGTTGAGCTGAAGTTGACCGATTGGCTGCCTCCTGGCGTGTTGGCACGCCTGCAGCAAAACCTTGCGGACAATACCGAGCGAACCCGCGTCATGATCGCAGAGTCGATTGCCATCCAGCGGGGCTTTCAGGAAGCTCGTCTTTCCTATGCCAACCTGAAGGGCCTCTCGCTCTGGCCAAGTTCCGTGCCGGGGCCGGAGCTGCGGTCTCAGTTCGATCTGGACTTTCTCGTAGCGGATGAAAGCGCTTCGGCGGCGAGGAAAATTCTCGAACAGAGAGGCTATCGCCTGTATCTTATAAGCGGCAGAAGCTGGGAGTTCAAGCTTAATGAAATGCCGGGCCTTTCCTTGAAAGACCTCTACAAGGCCCAACCATCCCATACTGTGGAGCTGCATATCGAGCCCAGCACCTCGGGCCGTCTCCCTCTGTTAGAGCGGTTGCAGACGCGTGACTTATATGGATATGGCATGCCGGTGCTCTCGCCGGTCGATCTGTTCTTAGGACAGGGGGTACATGCCTTCAAGCATGTGTGCAGCGAGTTCTCGCGTGTGGCTCACCTGCTGGAGTTCCGCCGTCATGTCCTCCTTCGTCGCGATGACCACGTCTTCTGGAGCGATCTTCGAAAGGCAGCCGGAGGGAACCCGAGAGCGTGCCTGGGACTTGGAGTGGTCACGCTCCTGATCGCGCATGTCATGGGAGATTTTGCTCCGGAAGCGTTAACCGGCTGGACCGTCACGTGCCTTCCCCGACCGGCGCGGCTGTGGGTGGAAAGATATGGGAGGCGAGCGGTCTTCGGGAGCTATCCGGGGAGCAAGCTATACCTATTGCTACAACGGGAGCTTGAGGGCGCCGGCGTTCCGGCGAAACGGTCGCTACGGCAGATTCTGTTGCCTGTACGCTTGCCTCCTCCCGTAATACGGGCATTTCCGAACGAGACGCTCAATGTGAGGCTTGGCAGGTATCGCACGCAACTGTACTTTATCCTCCGCCGTCTGCGTTTTCATGCTGTGGAAGGGCTTCGCTTTGCGTGGGAGTCTCGTCGCTGGAGGCGGCACATGGAGAGTTCTGCACAATGACGACTGCCATGCGTCCTGTCGGAGCCACAGCGATGCTAGTGATCTTCGGCGTCTTCTGCCTGGACCGGCAAACCTCCGGTATCCAACGCTTCGGACATTTGAATGACGAAATCGAGACATTATGACGACACGCACAAGGAGATGGCTGCGATACGCTTCACCTACGGAACGGGCGAATCCAGGTTCCCATCAAGTATGAAGGACTGGCGAGGAAATCAAGCTGTGCCGATGACACTGAAGCAAATTGCCGATGTGAACTTTCCAACCCGCTGGGCAGACTTCCGCCTCTTGGCCTTCGAAAGTGTCCAGACCAGCCACAAAACAGGGGAGGAAGTTCCGGAAACTGCCTTGGCGTTGCTTCTGGGTGATATTCATGGTCATCCTCCCGTGGTGCGCATTCATTCTCAATGCACCACAGGGGACGTCTTTCATTCTCTGCGGTGCGATTGCCACGATCAACTGCATTTGGCATTGCGCGCGATCGCAGAGGAAGGCGCCGGTGTGTTGCTTTATGAGCAGCAGGAAGGCCGGGGCATCGGCCTCATGGAAAAACTCCGGGCCTACGAACTTCAGGATCAGGGACTCGACACCATCGAAGCCAATCTTCGCCTGGGTCACGCCGTCGATCTACGCGATTATGCACTTCCTGTGGAGATTCTTCGGTTCCTCGGGATTCGCTCGCTCCGCCTGATGACTAATAACCCAGACAAAATCAATGCTGTCTACGCCGCAGGAATTGAAATTGTCGAGCGTGTGAGTGCAGACGTCCCAGATAATCCTCATTCAGCTCACTATCTTGCCACGAAACGGAACCAGCTCGGTCATCTATGCTCACCGGATAACAATTTCAGTTCCTCTCAGACTGCGCCTCGCCGTCACTAACGAATGACATTGAGCTGACAATTCCGCGACAAGCTCTTGAGTTCATGTGGCTACGCTGAGTTTCATAAGGCGGAGTGTTTCGGTCGCGTCAATCCACCTGACGCACGGATCGCAGTTGTATGTGCCGTACGATGTATAGGCGTCCGAGGTGAGCTTTGGCACAGATATTGGTGACACATTCCTATCATCTTCCGTATGATCCGAAGCAATCACGCAAAATGCAGCCATACATGCCACTCGGTACGCTATATGCGGCTGCGGCGCTTCGGGCAAATGGGTTCTCTGTGGTTGCATTCGATTCCATGCTCGAAGCGCCGTCCGATGGTTTTGTTGAAATGCTGGCCGCTCATCGCCCCAACATTGTCTCCGTCTATGAGGATGATTTTAATTTTCTGTCTAAAATGTGCCTCACGCGCATGAGAGAAGTCGCGTGGGAGATTGCGAAAACGGCGCGAGCATTTGGCGCTGTCACGATCGTGCATGGCTCCGATTCGACAGATAACCCTTCGTTGTTCCTGGCGAACGGCTTCGACTATGTGCTTTGCGGAGAAGCAGAGGAGACTCTTGTACAGCTATGCGCTTCCATTCTGAATGCCGATGAGGCGCCAAAGATCGATGGTCTGGTAAGACTTGATCAGAGTGGTCAAGTCGTTCGAAGTTCTCAGAAGCTTTCTAAGAACCCTGCATGGTCGGAGCTCTCCTCGCCCGCGCGAGATCTGACCGACATGGAGCCGTATCGTGAGGCCTGGGTCGAAGCCCACGGATATTTCTCAACGAACATGGTGTCCAGCCGCGGGTGTCCGTATCAGTGCAACTGGTGCGCAAAACCAATCTCAGGAAATAAATTTCATTTGCGGCCTGCCGCTGCTGTCGCGGAGGAGATGAGGCTGCTTAAGGAGGAAGCCAGGGTCGACCATCTCTGGTTCGGCGATGACGTCTTCGCATTGAATCACCATTGGGTGGAAGAGTTTGCTGCCGAAGTTACGAAGAGAAGCGCGGCGGTTCCATTCAAAATACAGTCTCGCGCCGATTTAATGAGCGAGCAGACTGTCCAGCATCTCAAAACCGCCGGATGCGCCGAAGTGTGGATGGGAGTTGAATCAGGGTCCCAGGTCGTGCTGAATGCGATGGACAAGGGGCTGAGCCTTCCTTCCGTGATTGCGGCCCGCAATCTTTTGAAAAAAGCAGGAATTCGCGCCTGTTATTTTCTGCAATTTGGCTATCCAGGGGAGGCTTTGATCGAATTACTGGAGACCATCGACTTTGTTCGTAAGACACGGCCGGACGACATCGGTATTTCGTTCTCATATCCACTACCGGGTACGGTGTTTTACGAGCGTGTACAGGCTGAACTGGGACAAAAGCGCAACTGGACCGACAGCGACGATCTCTGCATTATGTTCAATGCAGCTTACAATACCGACTTCTATCGGGCTGTCCGAGATGCCCTGCACGCAGAAGTCGACTCCTGGCGGGAGCCGGAACAGTCAGACGCGACGTATGCTCGGATCGAGGCATTGTGGTGCAAAGTCACTGAATTGGAACCAATGAGCAGGGACACGGATGTTCTTGCCTCGTCTGAAAGAATGGCTCCTGCTGCACCGGCTGCATTTGTACCCATTGAGGCCTTGGTATCTGTCAGGGGGAGCTAGATGTGTACATCGATTTCAGATCTGTAGAGACATTGCACTGTCCGTGTAGTCGTTATAATTTTGCAGGCGACAACCTGGAGGCCGTCAAATGACAAGCAGATGACAATTAATCCTTCAAAGGACACCATGCTGAGATGTATGGACATCGTGCAGCATCGCCGGACCGCCTGCTGGATAGAACGTGGAGTGCTGTTCCTGTCCCTTTGCTATATATGCTTCCATGTCATGCCGCGCGCCTGGACCGCCCTGGTTACCGATTTCCCCGACTATTACATGTCCGCTCGGCTGGCCCATGAGCATTATGACACTTCGCGAATGTATGAATGGACCTGGATCCAGCGTGAGAAGGACCAGCACGATGTCGATATTCGCGTCATCGGCATGATTCCCATTACACCGTTTTCGACATTGGCCCTGTGGCCGCTCACAGACCTTGCGCCGCTGACGGCCAAGCACATCTGGATATTGCTGAGCCTGGTGCTGCTGGTTCCGATCGGCTGGATGTTGCGCTCGATGACGCATCTAAGTTATCAGCGAATCGCGCTGGCTTTTTCGCTGAGTATACCGCTCTACCGGAATCTGCAGTTCGGTCAGTTTTATGTGCTTCTTCTTCTGCTGATCGTTGCGGCATGCTGGGCCTATCTGCGCGAATATTACGTGCTCGCCGGGGCTCTGGTAGCAGTCGCCGCAGCTTGCAAGATATTCCCTATCTTGTTTTTTGTTTTTTTCTTACAGCGCCGATCCTGGCGAGCCCTGGCCTCAGGAGTCGTTACAGGACTGGCCACCGTAGCTGTCTCTGTCGTGATCTTCGGCTGGAGCCCTCATCGCACGTACTTGCACGAGATACTACCGTGGACGTTGCACGGCGAAGGGATGTCGCCTTATGTGACATCGAGCGCATCCATTTCCAGCGTTTTGCACTATCTATTCCTCGCTGAGCCGCAATGGAATCCGCATCCCTGGCACTCTTCTCCCTTGTGGTATGCGCTGCTGCAGCCGACGCTGCAAATGTTGGTGCTGGCGCCTGCCGTGCTGCTCATCCGTAGAAATGACCGCACGCAACACAGGATTTTGCTGGAGTGGTCAGCGCTGTTGACCGCATCATTGGCCATCTCCACCATGCCGGCCTCTTATCACTTTGTGCTTATGGTGCTACCGATATGCGTATTGGCAGCGAGGTTGGTGGAGCGCAAATGGTATTGGTGGCTGGCCGTTCTGCTGGTCCTTTATCTCGGCATCGGCTTTCCTATGCCTGGCCCAAGCAGAATCATGGGGCTGGCAATTCTGTTGTATGTACCACGTCTTTTCCTGATGCTCGCGCTTCTATTGGGGATCTATGTGCTGCTATGGCCTGAGCATCCAACCAAGGAGTCCTCGTGGGACTGGACTCAGTATGCGTGGATGGCCGCTATGTTTGCGTCGGTGGCAATCAGCGTACCCTCCACTCTTCACTTGCAACGCGCCGTGCGGCAGGAGTATGCGTACCGGCTGCCGCTGAAGACTCAGGCGTTACTCGAGGCAAACCCGAGGCTTCTGGGCGGCGCTACCAGTTACATCGCGTTCACACTAAGCGGATATCATTTGGTAACGGCGAATTTAAATTCGACCTGGGTCGATCCTTCCTCTGACGACGATCTTTCCTTTACCGGCGGCGCTGGGCACATTTGGGTGGAGCGAAGTTCAAGTCCATATTCGGGGATCGTCGATATGCAGGATCCGGCGCATGTGGTCCTCAAGGATGCGCATGATCCTATGCTCTCCGCCGATGGTCTGAGCCTTGGCTTTATTCGCAATGATCATGGCTTCGGACGGCTGATGGCGCGAAGAATCTCCCTTCCCGAGAGTGCAATCGAGACCGCACTCACGCCGCCTTCACTCAACGTTTACGAAGCAACATTTCTTTCTGAAAAGGAATATGCATTCTCCGCGGTTGAAGGACGGCATCCGCCACAGATTTTTCTCACCGACGCGGCACACTCAAACACTCCGCTCCCGCTGGGTGAATCTCGCTATCCGGCGTTGTCACCCGATGGGCATTGGATGGCTTATAGTCATTTCGAATCTGGCGCGTGGAATCTGTGGATTCGCGACCAGAGAACAGGCGTGACACGGCGCATCGCCGATGAGCCATGCAATCAGATTCAGCCATCCTGGGAGACCGACTCGAAAACCCTGCTCTACAGTACCGACTGCGGCCGAAGCCTTTGGCTCACCGCGGTGGCGCGTCGACGAGTACTCCCATAAGGGCAAGTTACAATCGCGCAACATATAAATGGCGGACTGTAGATTACTCCACTTGGAACAAGAGCGAAGCTCTCTTCCCATCGCCGGCTGGGAACAATGTCTGGGCCATGCGTTTCAAGTCAGGAGTTCGAGCTTCCATAACGCGTCGTGGAGATTGCGATAATGCAGCTCATAGGTAGGAACGTCGGAGAGAATCTGCAATATCGATTCATGTTTTTCGCGAATCTCTCCCGCGGAAAAGAGTTCCTGGCAGGCACGCAATGTTGCTGTTCCGTCAGGTAATCTTGCGAGCTTTCCTCTTGATAGGGGATAACGATTCAAATAAACGATCGAATGAACCTTGACTTCGGGGGCAGTCCTGATGGACAGCTCCTGGATCTCGGAAATCTGCACCTCGATCGACGGTTTTCCCTCCATACGCGGTGTAATGTTTCGGTTTTCCAACTCCGGAAAATGAGCCTTTGCTTCGGGGCGGAAGCGGACTCGATGAGAGTGTCCAATCACACGCGGAGTCTTCGAGTCATTGATCAGGTAGCAGGTATCGTCCGACGTATAGGTCCATCCGGCCCTCGCACACGCATAAGCAAGAGTTGATTTTCCCGCGCCCGAGTCGCCGCAAAGCAGAATGCCCTTTCCGTTCTTGCTGATGCAGCCGGCGCGGATGTCAGTCACGGCGGACGCACCGAGCAACAGGTACACAACTTTCTCGAGGAAGTTATAACGGAAATAGAGCCGGTTGTTCAGCGCGGCTTTCTTCAGCCAAACGAAGCTCGTGCAAGCTCTCAGATCGAGCAGGGCCTGGTTATCCCCATCTGCAACCAGGGAATACAGGTGGTTGTATTCACGCTGCGTGGGTTCGGGTGGGCACTTTGAGCTGCCTCCTTCGCTGATGCCGATGCGCACCTGCAGGATGGCGCTTCCCCGGCATAGGCGCCTGTGCCCAAAGCTCTCATGCGCGGCTTCCAGGACATCTGGATCATTCGTGATAATCTCAACAGCAAAACCGAGCGGGAAAAAGGTTCGACGGAGCGGTAGCTCCATGTCGGAGAGAAGGGCATGTTGCGGTCTACTCGACGTGTGAGTAGTATCTTTCTGCCGTGCTTTGTATCGGATGCTCTCGCTGCCTGCAGCATTATCCTCCTCCTTTCCATAAAGTGGAGAAGGCATCTCGGTCTGAACGAAGGCATCAACTCGCGGCATAGGCATTCCAAATTTTAAAAAGCGTTTCTGAAGCCCCGGCGTAAAAGGGCGCAACTGCCTCCGAGATTAAGGAACGAGCCGAGCGAAGTTGTCACCGCAGGGTAATAGAATTGTCACGATCTTAATCGAATGACGCCGGGCGCAATCAAGAAAGCGCATCCATGGAATAGGCTTCTGCTATGTTGAATGCGCTCCTTTGACTCGACTCACCGAGGGCTCTGCTACTCCTCGGCGCCCCGGAACCAGGTTTATTCCGAAATATAGGCGGCATTTTGTGAGTTCTCGCGGTTTTGCGTCGGACAACAAAGGAATGACAATTCGTTGACCAGCGCATGACACACGGATATTGCCGGATATTTACGGTGAGAGTGGAAGAGAGAAGCCCATTGTCGCAATCCTCTGTATTCTCCCGTTATGTCGGTGTTGCTCGAAGAGATCGATCGCGCATGCCCGCCTGTTGCAATCGCATGCCGCAGTCGGCTCTGATAGCGGTGTTTTTGGCAGCAGTTACATTTATCCCTCACGCTGTCGCGTATGGCCAGATGCCGACTGGCTCCGATCCAACTCAGAGCACGACACAGTCCACGACGCAGAGCAATGGCTCGGGCTTGACGGGACTCTCGCCTGAGACAGGATCCTCTGATACCCAGGATTCCGAGGATGATCGTAATTCCTCGCTGGGTGCAAGCGGCATGGGAGCACCACTCTCCCTTTCTTCCGACCAGATCATTCATATTCTGCAACAAAATCCGGATCTCGTCGTGGAGTTGAAGTCTGAAGTCGCCGATCGCCTGCAGCAACAGGGAACGGAGATCGATGCCAACGACATTACTGACCAGATGCTCTACAACCAGATCGAGACGAATGCCAACTTGCGCACAAGCATTACAACGTTTTTGCGAGCGCGCGGATATGCGTCATCAAACGATCTTCCGACTGCGGGATCGAATGTAGTCGATGGAAGCACCGGGGGCGAGCCATTCCCTGGGCAACGCTCGCTTTCGGGATCTGACAGCACCGACTCCACGAGGCTCGCTGCAGCTTCTGGTTTGGATTCCGGGTCGTCCTCATCGGATCAAAACGACCTTCGCACGAGTTCAATCCAATCCATGAACTCCACGAACTCCATGAATTCCATGAGCAACAGTTTGGATGCTGAGCAAAGGCGAGGTCGGGAGACAGCGAATGCCTCTACCGACATGCCGAAGGTTCTTCGGCAGCCCACTCCCTACAACCTCCAGTCGATGCGTGATCTGTATACGCAGATTCCCGAACAGACTGCGTCACTGAAGCGGTTTGGTTCTGAGGTCTTCGTCAATCGGAATATGTCCGCGATGGCGCGCGGTGGCGCGGGTCGCGACACCCCGCTCGACGTGCCGTTGGGGCCGGATTATGTTGTTGGTTCAGGAGATACGCTCACGATTAACATGTGGGGCGGGATGACCCAGAGCTTCAGTCGTGCCGTCGATCGTGATGGCCGCATTATGTTGCCCGATGCGGGCTCCCTCGATGTCGCCGGGCTCCCCTTGCGGCGAGCGGAAAGCCTGATCGAAGGAGCGCTCAAGAAACAATATCGGGATGTGCAGGCTACTGTTACCGTCTCGCGTTTGCGCTCCGTGCGAGTATATGTCGTCGGTGATGTGCAACGCCCCGGCGGCTATGACATCAGCTCACTGGCAACTCCGTTGAGCGCGCTCTATGCCGCTGGAGGACCAACATCCGTTGGCTCTCTCCGTGTCGCGCGTCACTATCGTGGGAACCAGTTGGTCGAGGATGTTGATCTATATGACTTCCTGCTGCACGGAGTTCGTAATGGAAGTGCCCATTTCGAAAGCGGGGACACCCTGCTTGTGCCTCCAGCAGGTCCCCAGGTCGCAATCTCCGGTGCGGTGAAGCGGCCGGCAATCTACGAGGTCAAGCCTGACGACTCAACGCTCGCTTCCGTGATCGGTGATGCTGGCGGCGTTACAGCCGCGGCTTCGTTCGGCCATATCACAATCGAGCGCATAGGTGCCAACCATCAGCGTGAGACGGTAACGTTGAAGGCTGCCGACGAGGAAAATTCGCAAACCGAACATGACGCTGTTGCAGCGTTCCAGGTGAAAGACGGAGATCGCATCCGCATAGGACCGATATTGCCGTACAGTCAACGCGCCATCTATCTCGAAGGTCACGTTGCGCGTCCTGGCCGCTTACCTTACACCGACGGCATGCGTCTCAGCGATGTACTGCACAGCTACCGTGACATGCTGCCGGAGCCCGCCGCTCATGGTGAGATCGTCCGGCTTGTACCTCCGGATCTCCATGCGGAAACCATCGAGTTCGATGTACCTGAAGTGCTTATCGGAAATGCAAACCTCGACCTCCAACCGTTCGATACCATTCGCATCCTTGGGCGCTATGAAATCGATGCGCCTAAAGTTAAGATCCAGGGCGAGGTGCTTCGGCCCGGAACCTATCCGTTGTCGAAGGATATTACAGCCGCGCAATTAGTGCGCATGGCCGGAGGCTTCAAGCGTGACGCGCTGCGGGAAAGCGCCGATTTGACCAGCTACGGAGTAGTGGATGGAAATCGGATCAGCGGAAAGCTCGTGACAGTTCGTATCGGGGCGGCGGTCAGTGGAACCAGTCCGGATGCGGACGTTCCGCTCAAGGCGGGGGACATTTTGACGATCCACCAGATCACTGGATGGAATGACATTGGTGAATCGGTAACGATTATTGGACAGGTAAAGTTCCCAGGAACCTACGGGTTTCAGGAGGGAGAGCGGCTTAGCTCCGTTCTTCGGCGTGCTGGAGGATTCCGCGATACGGCTTATCCCACTGGAGCAGTGCTGGTCCGGGATCAGGTGCGCGAGTTGGAAAAGAAAAGCAAGGAAGAGCTGATTCGTCAGATTGAAACCAGCTCCGCATCAGCACGTCTTTCACCGAATCTGGGATCGAGCGATTCAGGGACAACATTGAAACTTATTCAGGCGCAACAAGACCAGGTCTTGGCGCAATTGAAGAGCCAGCCGGAGAGTGGCCGTCAGGTCGTCGACATTACCGCTGACATCGATAGCTGGGCCAATACGCCTGCAGATATTGAGTTGCGCCGAGGAGACGTGCTGACCATTCCGAAGCGTCCCAGTTTTGTTCTTGTGACTGGCCAGGTCTATAACGTCACCGCACTCACCTTCACGGAGGGCAAGACCGCAAAATGGTATCTCCAGCATGCCGGCGGAACCAGTGACGCCGCCAACCGCAAGGATATCTTTGTGATCCGTGCGAACGGCTCGGTCATTGGTCGTCATTCTGGGGGTGTTTTTGATCCAAGCGTGCTCTCAACAAAGCTTGATCCGGGCGACGTTGTTGTCGTACCCCAGAAGGTCATCGGCGCTTCTCTCTTTTGGCGGAATCTGCTGACGACCGCACAACTCGCTTCATCGATTGCCATTACCGCAGCTGTGGCGAACATCTAGCGCGCCATGTTCTCACCACGTTTCATAACAATCTTCTTGGTATGTCTCATGTCCACTACGATGCTTCAAGCCAGCGGCACATCGAATTCGCGTAGCACCGCTGATATGGCGTCGGCATACGTGCCAATTGAGAGCTGGGTCTATCCCGCCCTCGATCGTCTCGCTGCGGAGGGATATGTTCCGGGTGCTATTTTCAGCCTTTATACATGGATGCGAATTGCCTGCGCTCGCATGGTGGCTGCCAATCTCCAGGTTCGTCCTGAGTGGCAGCCAGGTGTAGAAAACCAAGCGGAGTGGTGGCGTTTTCCTCTGCTTTCGCCAACACCCCAGCGCAACGACGCACTCACAATCCAGATCTCTTACAGTGCCATTGCGAGAAGAAAACCATGAGTCCGATGGTCGTGACCTCATCTACGAATCTGGCCGAACAGATGCCGGCAGAACCAGTCGATAACTGGGTTGCGCGCGCGGCATTGCTTTGGAAGCACCGTCGAACGCTTGTGCGCGTGACGGCTATCGCGTTGGTCGTAAGTCTTGGTATAGCGTTTATCATACCCAAGCGCTACAAGGCCGTCACGAGCATTATGCCCCCTGATCAACAGGGTTCGGGCGCAATGCTTCTCTCCGCGCTGGCGGGCCGCGCCGGCGCACTTGGCGGCCTTGGCAGTCTGGCTGGGAGCTTATTCTCCGGTCATCCCACTGCGGCGCTCTATGAAGATCTTCTGAAAAGCGCAACCGTCAGTGGTCATCTAATAGATCGCTTTCACTTGCAGCAGGTCTATCACACACACTATCGATACACCACGGCCAAGCACCTGGCGCGTCTCACGACTATCACCGACGATAAGAAGAGCGGCGTCATTACTATTTCAGTCCTGGATAAGGACCCCGTGCGCGCCCGTGACCTGGCGCAGGGGTACCTTGATGAGTTGAATAACCTGCTCACACGGACCAGCACCTCTTCCGCACATCAAGAGCGCGTCTTCATCGAAAACCGTCTCCACTCTGTTGGAGTGGACCTTGAGCAGGCCCAGCTTGCCCTGAGCGAGTTTGCAAGCAAGACCAGCACGATTGATATCAAAGAACAGACGCGTGGGCTGGTCGATGCGGGCGCTCGCGTACAAGGAGAGCTCCTGGTAGAGCAGTCTGGCCTCCAGTCGCTCCGGCAAATCTATGGGGATGGGAACGTGCGCGTGCGGGAAACGGAAGCGCGTATCGCGTCTCTTCAACGGGACCTGGAAAAAATGACGGGCTCATCTGCTCCTCTCCCTTCTGGAAATGCTCCTGCCGGCCATGCGACGCTCAATGCAGATGACAATGGCGAACTTTATCCGCCGCTTCGACAACTCCCTCGCCTTGCGGTGCCATACGCCGATCTTTATCGTCGTGTGAGAGTGCAGGAGACAGTCTTTGAATTGTTGACGCAGCAGTACGAGATGGCTCGCATCGAAGAAGCCAAAGACGTTCCCGCTGTTAATGTGATCGATTCTCCGGGAATACCGGAGAAGAAGTCATTCCCCCCGCGCTTGTTGCTAACTCTGTTGTTTACGTTTCTTGCGTTCGCGGGCGCCTCGACTCTGATTCTGGTCCGTGATCACTGGGCGAAGGTCGATCCTCGCGATCCGCGCAAGGTGCTCGCAGCCGACGTTCTGCCGGTATTGCATCGGCGCATTCGCTCCATTCGCCTGAAGCGAGGCGGCGCATGAAAACACACTTGGCGAACGCCGCGTATGACCTTCCGCACAATGGCTCCTATCCGACCGTCTCGGTTCTCGGGAGCCTACCCATAGCTCGTGCTCTTTACGGTGCGCCCGTGTTCTCGCCATATCTGCCGCTGGTGAGTCGGCAACACGCGGAAATAACGGGAAGGCACTATGTTTCATACGTGGCTATCCATTATGAGGTTTCGGGGGGATCGCAATCGTGAAGATTCTTATTGCTGCCGCCTCATACGCCTCGAATATCTCCGGCATACAACGTCACGCTTGCAATCTCGTGCGCAGTTTGTTGCAGCATCAGGAGGTGTCTTTTGTGCACCTCGTTGTCGCGCCCTGGCAGCGCAAGCTGGTACAGGCCGCGGGCATTACGCCTGATGCACGGCTTTCAACGCATATTGCCGACATGGAGCCAAGCTCACTGAGCCGGAATGTCTGGCACTACCGGAGGCTTCCGGAGCTTGCGGCACGACTGAAAGTCGATCTGGTCCATCTCACCTATCCGATGCCCGTCAATGCTGCCGTGTTCAGATGTCCGACGGTGGTGACGCTGCACGATATGTATCCCTACGAGATCCCTATGAACTTTGGATTCCCTAAGTTCATCTTCAATCGCCTGGTCCTGAAGCAATGTCTTCGCAACGTCGACGCCATCGCGTGCGTTTCCGACGCTACGCGTCTCCGCTTGGAGCAGTACTCATCGGACGCCGTATCGCAAAAAGGGGTCCGGATCTATAACTGCGTTGAGGGGCAGTCAGCCTGCGCTACGCAGTCACCCCTCCCCAACTGGCGGGGCGAGCCATTTCTGCTTTGTGTCGCGCAGCATCGCCGTAACAAGAATCTTTCACTGCTGATTCGGACCTTCGATCGGCTCCTTCGTTCTGGACAGGTCGCTTCAAATATGAAGCTCATCATCCTCGGAATTCCTGCTCAGGAAACTCACAATATCCACAGTCTGGTGTCGAGCCTGAGCCTTGACCGGAGTATTTGCTTTCTTGAAGGGCTGTCTGAAGCAGGGCTGCAATGGTGCTACACGCGGTGTGAAGCCGTCGTAGCTCCCTCTTTGACTGAAGGGTTCGGGCTGCCAGTTGCTGAAGGGCTTCTTGCTGGCTGTCGGATTGTTTGTTCGGACATACCGGCGCATCGGGAAGTAGGCGATGGTCAATGCCGGTTTGTGGCATTGGGGCGAGACGCGGAGATGACGCTCGCAAAGGCTATTGTGGAGGTTCTCAAGGATCCAAAGAGAAAGCCTGTTGTTCTTCCTCAGTTCTCCGCTTCCGTTCTCGCAAAGCAGTACATCAGCCTCTATAGCAGACTCATAACGGCTGCCGTTCCCGTGGAGAATGCCAGGACCTCCGCTTCGATCAACGTGGCGAAGTCGGAAAGGCAGTCTCTATGAAGCTCAAGAATCGCATATTCGCGCTGCCCTGCGGAAAGGAGGAAAAATGAGCACAAATGAATCCGTTACACCGCGTCTCTATACCGAAACTCTCGCGGCTTCTCATCCAGAATCGCGCGCGATGTCAATCCGCCTGTTTCAGAGCATCTCGGCAGCGATCGAGATGGTGGCCGACTTTCTGACTTGCGCCCTCGGCATTTTTGCGGCTTACCTTCCTGACCCTTCGCTATACATTGGCAGCCAAATTCAATATCCATTGCGCGAAGCCTCGGCTGTGAGTTTCGCTGTCTCTTTATTTGCGGTGCTTCTTCTACACAAGAACGGAGCGTATCAGGGGAGCAGCGGCCTGCTCCAGATTCGGGAAACGGAACGCGCGATTCGCATCCCTGTTCAGTCCCTGCTCGTCATGCTTCCATTCAGCCTTCTCTTGAATCTGAAATTCTCCAGGGTGGGTTTTCCTGTTGCGCTCGTCCTGATTCCAGTCTTGCTGATCCTGCAAAAGCATGCATTCGTTGCGGTCATCCGCGCACTGCACGCAAGGGGATGCGGCGTTGACCGAGTGATCGTGTACGGGATAGGGGACACAGGCAAACGTATCCTCTCGGCTCTTTCTCATTCAGTCAGGCTGGGACTCGATCCAATAGCAGTGATCACGCATGATGATTCCCTGGATGGAGAATGCATGCCTGAGATGGGATACCGCCGGCGCCGTTCTGTTCCGGTGCAGCGTGGGCCCATCACATCCGCATTACTGAACTCCTGTCAGTGCAGCACCCTCGTCATGGCGCTTCCGAACCTCTCCTCGGAGCAAATCGCCACCGCCGTGGATGCGGCAAAGCAGGTAGGATCGCGGGTCCTGTTTCTTTCCGCTATCGAACTCCAGGAACAGAAATGGACAGAGTCGATGGACATCGATGGTCTGTCGCTCACCCCTATGCTTGAGTCGTTCGAGCGCGGGCCCTACTCAATCGCAAAGCGCATTGTGGACTTGATCGGGTCCTCGTTGTTATTGCTCTTATTCGCTCCTCCTTTATTCCTCATTGCACTCTTAGTGAAGCTCGACTCGCCTGGTCCCGCACTCTTCGTTCAGGAGAGAGTAGGCCGCAACGGAGCGATCTTCAAGATGTACAAATTTCGTTCGATGCACAAAGGCACGCCGCGATATGAGTTTTCGCCGACTACGCCATTCGATCCACGAATAACCAGGATTGGCAGGCTTCTCAGGAGGACCAGCCTGGATGAATTGCCCCAGTTAATGAACGTCTTTTTGGGAGATATGTCCCTGGTCGGGCCGAGGCCGGAGATGCCCTTCATCGTGCAAACCTATACCTCCGAGCAGCGGCAACGACTCCAGGTAGCACCCGGAATCACGGGTCTGTGGCAACTGAGCGCGGACAGAGCATTCCTTATCCACGAGAACATCCAGTATGACCTCTACTACCTCCGCAACCGCGGCTTCTTTATGGATATCGCGATTCTGATTCACACGTTGCTCTTTGCAATGCGGGGTGGGATATGACGGATGCTCAACGAAGCTCGACGCGATATCGGCTATCCCTGTTCCCGACACAATGTGGCACATGTGACGGCTGTGGTCCTGGTTGTCGCCCACGCGATTCTCGTTGCACAGTAACGGTCACTTACCATATCCGTCTGCGAGGAAATCAATGAGTGTCGCAATCATCACCGGATCGTCTGGATTAGTTGGGTCGGAAGCGGCTGCTTACTTCACAGCTCTCGGATTCGACGTGGTGGGGATCGATAATGGCATGCGGGAGGTGTTTTTTGGCCAGTCCGCCTCCACGCAGTGGATGACGGACAAGCTGAAGAAAGATCTGCGGGGCTATACACATTACGACGTGGATATCCGCGATGCATCTGCAATAAACCGTGTTTTCGCTAAGTATTCCACGAATATCGAACTGGTCATACATGCTGCGGCGCAGCCGTCGCACGATTGGGCAGCCAGCGATCCCATCACGGACTTTACCGTCAATGCAAACGGTACGTCCGTACTCCTTGAAGCAACACGGAATCATGCTCCTGAAGCGGTATTCATCTTCATGTCGACGAATAAAGTCTATGGAGATCGGCCCAATCTCTTGCCTCTCGTGGAACTGGATACCCGTTGGGAAATTGATTCGGGGCATGAATATGTTGGTGGAATCCCGGAGAGCATGTCAATTGACGGAACGCTGCATAGCCTATTCGGCGCGTCAAAGGTAGCCGCAGATACGCTTGTTCAGGAATATGGCCGTTACTTTGGCATGAGGACAGCATGTTTTCGTGGTGGATGTCTGACGGGGCCAAACCACTCGGGAACTCAACTTCACGGGTTCCTCGCCTATCTGATGAAATGTGCCGTCGTGGGCACGCCGTATACGATCTTCGGCTACAAGCGAAAACAGGTTCGCGACAACATCCATAGCGCCGACCTGATTCAGGCATTTCATCAGTTTTTTAAGAACCCACGTTGCGGAGCGACTTATAACATCGGCGGTGGCCGCTTTAGCAACTGTTCAATGCTGGAGGCTGTAAAGCTCTGCGAAACCATCACCGGCAACGAGCTGAATTACACCTATGTTGACGAGAACCGCAGGGGCGATCACGTCTGGTGGATCAGTGATCTGTCCCGTTTCAAAGCTGATTATCCGGATTGGTCCTTGCGCTTCGGCGTTCCGGAAATTCTGCGGCAAATCTATGAGCTGAACGCAGAGCGTTGGGGGGCGGGATGCTTAATCTAGGGAAGAAAAATATCCTTGGGATATTGATCGATGCGGTGGATTACGAGGCCGCCATCTCTTTCGTGTTCGAGTGTGCTGGAAAAAACCGCGGAGCGATGATTTCCGCTCTTGCCGTTCACGGCGTTATGACGGGCGTGTTGGATCCGGAGCACAAGTTCCGCTTGAATGGTTTCGACCTGCTTGTTCCCGACGGTCAACCAGTCCGCTGGGTGATGAATTGGCTGTATGGGACTGAGATGCGCGACCGGGTTTATGGGCCTGAACTGATGCGACGAATCTGCGAGCGAGCAGCGAGCGAAGGCACTTCAATTTACCTGTATGGGAGCACAAAACCGGTCGTCACGTCGTTAGCTGAATCCCTCACGAGAATGTTCCCCGGAATCAACATTGTTGGCGCCGAGCCCTCCGCGTTTCGCAAGCTGAATCCAGATGAAAAAGTTGCTCTCCAGCAGCGGATTCAGTCATCGGGCGCTTCCATTGTCTTTGTTGGGCTGGGCTGTCCCCGACAGGAGATTTTCGCCTACGAATTACGTGGAAGTCTCTCAGTTCCCGTGCTGGCGGTCGGCGCTGCTTTCCCACTCTTAGCCGGGGTGCTGCCTCAGGCCCCGCCGTGGATGCAGCGCCTCGGATTGGAATGGCTATTCCGTCTCCTTGCCGAGCCACGTAGATTGTGGCGCCGCTATCTTTACCTGAATCCCGCATATCTCGTTCTTGTCACCTTGCAGCGCTTTGGTCTGAGGCATTTCTCTCCTCAAGGCCGCCCACCGGCCACTGAAGTCTTGGTTGGCTAACGTGTCTCTTGAAATCAACTCAGAGAGGAAGTATGTCCTTCCTTAGACCGACTAACACCCCGGATGAAACTGAGCGTCTTATTCACAATGCATGGGCGATCAAATATCGAGCACTGAAACTATGACTTCTGTGTGTATTCAACGAATCGCGACCGCCACCCCTCCCCATGATGTGCATGCGGCGTTTAGCGAATATGCATCGGGGATGCTCTACGATCCGCGTGCGCGATCCGTTCTTAATCACATGGTCCAACGTGCGGGTATTAACCATCGATACTCATACGTTCAGGCCGGAAGCGGGAATACATCGGATTCGCTTGATGGAGAGAACCTCTTTCTCTCAGGAAACTTTTCGACAACTGAAAAGCGAATGAAGCTGTTCGAACATTTTGCTCCACATCTTCAGCGGTGCGTCTTGGATCGCCTCGCTCTCAGCGCAAAGGAACGCTCTAGTATTCAGCACGATGCGCCAGGTCATTCGGACCGGGACTCACTGCGGAGACGATGAAATTCCATGTCCTTTGAATCCGCACTTGCTGACACGACGAAAAACAGTGAGCTGAAGAAGCCCTCCGACTTCCGTCCGCGCGCCCAGCTTTCCGAATGGATGGACGAACCTTGCTCGTACTCTGATCTTCGCGAGTGCCTTCACGATCTCGCGCAAGTCAACCGCATTACGCTCGCGTATCGTCCCACACTCCAGTGGTTGCAGCAGGTTGTGCGGCAATCGCGTGCGATGCGCCCATTGCACATCGTCGATGTGGGTTGCGGCGGGGGCGACATGCTGCGCCGGATTGAGCATTGGGCTGTGCGCAAACGGATATCCGTTCGGCTCACAGGAATTGATTTGAACCCCCTGGCTGTTCGCGTTGCACGAGAGTTCACTCCGATCGACAGCAGAATTCGATGGATCGCTGGAAAAATGGATTCGATCGACACAGCATCCGATCCCGTGGATCTCGTCATTTGTTCTCTGTTCACTCACCATCTTGCAGATGACGAAATCGTGCGCGTTCTCGCCTGGATGGAGAGCGTAGCGCGCCGAGGCTGGTTTATCAATGATCTCTACCGGAGCCGGGTCTCCTATGTCGGATTCAAGGCGCTGGCTATGGCGGCGCGCTGGCACCATTTGGTACGTCGCGATGGGCCGGTTTCCATCCTCAGGGCATTTCTGCCGTCAGACTGGAGACGGTATGCAGAGGCTTCTGGCCTTCCCGCAGGCTCCGTTCATATCGATATTCGCTGGCCTGCGCGCCTTTGCGTTGCAAGGATAAAAGAGCCATGATCACGTCGCTTTATCATGATGCCTTGATCATTGGAGGTGGTCCAGCCGGATCAACCCTCGCCATTGCTCTTGCTAACGCCGGACGACAGGTGGTTCTGATTGAGAGGAGTGAACGGCCGCAACATAAAGTCTGCGGAGAATTTCTGAGCCCTGAAAGCCTGCCTCTTCTTCGCCACCACGGCATCCATCCAGAGCAGCTTGGAGCGCAGACGATCCACTCCGTTCGGGTGGCTGCTCGGGATGTTTTAGCGGAGGTTCTCCTGCCGGCTCCGGCGCTTTCGCTAACTCGGCAAGTCCTGGATGAAGCGCTTCTGCGACGAGCACAAAAGTCAGGGGTGAGCCTGCTGCGCGGCTACACGGCGGAGAGCCTGTCACATCAACCTGGACGAGAAACTTCTGATCTCTGGTGGGCTCAGATAACAGACAGCACACACACCTCCATCTCGATTCAAGCCGCAGATGCATTTCTTGCTACGGGCAAGCATGACCTCCGCGGCTGGTCGCGCTCTCCCAAGGGGACTCAGAGCGGACTGATTGCTCTCAAGATGTATTTCACCCTCTCGCCGGAGCAGCAGGCGAAATTGGCCGGCTATGTGGAGATCATCCTTTACGAGGGAGGATACGCGGGGCTGCAGATGGTGGAGGGAGGCTGCGCCAACCTCTGCGCGCTCATCACGCGGGAAAAGCTGCAGTCGCTCGAAGGTCGCTGGGATCATCTGCTCGATCACATGCAGACGCACTCTGCTCATCTTGCCTGCCGTCTGAGGGGAGCCGTGCCCATCCTCGAGCGCCCGATGGCGATCTCTTCAATTCCGTATGGCTACTGCGCGGAAGGATCCACGAATGATCCCTCGCCCTGGCGCCTGGGAGATCAGGCCGCTGTTATTCCATCGTTCAGCGGCGACGGAATGGCGCTCGCGCTTTATACAGCCTATCGGGCGGCTCAGCTTTATCTTGAAGGATCCACTCCAGCCGCTTTTCATCAGGAAGTGCGCAACCAATTCGAGCGTCGGCTCTACTTTGGGACGATACTTTCGCGTCTGCTCATTGCTATTCCATCGCTCGCACAAGCTGTCAGGCTGTGGCCCTCCGTCCTGTCGGAAATATTCACGGTCACGCGTGTGCCGGACGCAGCGATACGGGCCGCAAGTCCTTAAGCTCTTTCGTTGTTTTTCTTCAGTCAAATCATGCTCGTTCCATCTGTTCCGGAGTATTCGTATGCGATTGCTTGCTTTCGCCGTGCTTGTCTTTACAGTCAGTCCAACACCATTCAACGCTCAGGCATCTTCCATTCTCGGTGATTGGGGAGAGCCAACAGGCTCGATCGTCCGGATCGAGAGATGTTCCAGTGACATCTGCCTCCAGCTCATAGATCTGAGTCCGAATGCTCCCATCTCAACTGATGTTCATAATCCCGACCCCGCTCAGCGGCATCGCGCTCTCTGTGGTCTTGAAATCGGTCGCCAGTTTCATTTCACTGATCCAACTCATGCTTCAGGTGGAACGTTATATGATCCAAAATCTGGAAACACGTATAGTGGCGCAATGGCAGTCGAAGGGGACATCCTGAAGCTTCGTGGTTACATTGGGATGCCCATCTTCGGCAAAACGGAGATCTGGCGGCGCGTTACGGTGAAAGTTCCATCCTGCATCGACACAAGAACGCACTGACTGTTTGGCCTTATTGCGAAACAATGCTTTACGCGAGCGACGGTCGCGCTGAGGCCTCGGTATATTCAGATGATTTCGCACTCCTGAATCGGCTACGCTATTTTTGTTCTTGTCGCACTTAATATTCGATCTTCAGTGAGAATTGAATTTGGCGAGAATCGTTCGCCGTTCGGTTGATTTCACCAAAGCCTGTTCCAACGATGGTGTTTGATGGCAAGCCCATATTCACGATGTTGAACAGATTGAAGAACTCGGCCCTGAACTGTACATTGGTCAGCTCTGTACCTGCCTTGCGGCGGCCTACTGGCGTGTCCTTCACCAACGAGAAGTCATAATCGTAGAACGCCGGTCCCCGGAATGTATCCCGGCCGAGAGTTCCGAAGCGACCCTGGTTGGGTCCAGTACCTCCCGGCAAGTCTATTGGTATTGAGAAAAATGAAGCGTTGTCCAATCCGCGCCCGAAATAATCTTCTCTGTCTGCGCGCGCAGTGGACAGGGCTGGCTTGGCTATCAGGTCAGGCCGATCCGCGTTTGCGGACCCTACACCGGTTTGCTGGATTCCCGAATAGACCGTGAAGGGCGTTCCACCAGAAAGAGTTGAGATGCTTATGAGCTGCCATCCGTGTACAAGCTTGTCGCTCACATGACTGAATGGACTGATCGCATACACCGGGAGATCTTGCGTAAGACTCAGCGAGAAGGAATTCGTTGTGTCGAAGGTCGACGGACCTCGCTCTGAATGAGTATCGAAAGGGTTTTGTGGCGCTGCTTCGGAAATCGCTCCGACTGAGCTAGTGGCGGATGTTCCGTTTACACTGCTGGTGTCGTCGATCGACTTGGACCACGTGTAGTTGGCCTGGAGCGCAGGTCCACCGTGTGGAGTTTGGCCTTGAACAGAGAACTGAAGCGCATTGTATGAGGAGTGAGAAGTAGCCGTCATTTCAGTCTCTGTCCCAAACCCACCAATGGCCAAACCGCTGGAATTGAATTGAGTATACGGAGCGAATTCTGCTGTTGCTCCTGGATAGGCATTAGGGAAAGCGGTGCGCGGCAGTTTATATGCGGTAGTGCTCACGTAGTTACCGGAGACAGTTATTTGACCGATTGATTGCTCTAATCCAAACGACCAGGTTCCGAGAGCCGCATTGCCAAAATCTTTTCTGATAGCTGAAACGTTGAATGGTGTGGTTTCTCCCTCGGATACATCGGCAATGTCGCTCTCCAGCCGCTCTATATCGACTTGAGTGTTGTGGGGAACATCGTTGGTTCTTCTGCCCGCGAAAATGTTTGTGCCGTCAGGCGTATAGACAGGCGGTAACTGTTGCGGAGTGAATTGAAAGCCATAGGGAACGAATGCCGCAGGCCCCGCGGTCACTCGAGGAGAAAATACGAAAGGAAGGTTGCCAGTCTGCAGGCTGTCCTGCCAGAGGTTGGGTGGAATAGTTGTCAGGGCTGCGCCGATATGAATTTGGAGGCTTCTTTTCAATTGATAGTTGATCGAAGCGCGTGGTCCCCAGTTGTTCATCCAGGTCCGATAGCGCGGTTCCGGATTGATGAGGTATACCTGACCGCCATTCGGAGAAGGGAAGAATCCGGAGGTGCGATTTCCCCGTTCCGCCATTGGCGTATAGATCTCATATCGAATCCCGTATTCAATAGACAAACGGCTCGTTACTTTCCAGGTGTCCTGCACATAAAGCGCGATTGCTTTTCGCGTATTTGCGGCGGGGCCGATATTGGGGCCATTCGAGAAATAGGAGGGTGCTACTGCGCGCGTATAAGCAAACGCACTGCCCGTGAGCAAAGCCGAAAGGGTGTCAGGAAGCGGATCTCCAACATGTATATCGTGAGAGCCGCTTGCTGACTTGATTTCGACTGGAGAGTATGCTGTTCCACCGCCGAAATCATATTCGCCATTGGGGCTGCTTCCATAGTATCCAGCGTTCAGAACCAACCGAAAGTCGGCGCCGGATTTTAAGGTGTGGGAGTGAATGATCCGGATGATATTTTCACGGGCCTGGAATAGATTCCCATAGTCTCTGGTAACCGTTCCCCCAGGGGCGTTGAACGGCTCAAAGAGTGAGTCATTGAATTTCACCGCAGGATCGGTAAGATCGGGCGCCGGGAATGAAGGTGTCGTTCGTGTGGCACTCAGGGACGACTCAAACGTAAGTCGTGGCGACGCAGTATGCAGCCAGGTTAGGACGCCATTGCGCTGGTGGTCGACGTATTCCACACCAAAGCTCGGGTCAATCACGGTCTGATCGGGATTCGTCGTTGGACCGGTGAGATTATCGAGGGAAAAGCGTCCCATGAAGCGATCCTTGGTGCCCAACTGAAAATCGAGCCTTCCGGAGAACTGGTCGGCGTTGGTAACAACCTCCGATGAGGTTGCGTATGTGTTCACGCCGAATGTACCAACCGGATAATTGGGCGACGGATAGCGTGCAAGTATCGCGCTGATGGAAGTATTTACGGGGACAAAGAGCGTGTCACCTTCAAACGCGGTCGTATCCGTGCCCAGCTTTTGATTTGCAGTTGGAACCGAGAGAATTTGCGTCGTCCCAAGAACCTGCCGGAAACCTTGATATTCGATGAAATAGAAGATAGGTCTGTCTGCGCCGAGCCACCTTGAGGGGAGAAGAGGACCACCATTCGTGAATCCAAATTCGTTCCTCCTGAAAGGTGGAATACGTCCTGGGCTCACGGGAGAAGGATGGTCGAAGTAATTTCGAGCGTCCAAGGCCGAGTTTCGCAAAAATTCAAAAAATGACCCGTGGAGACTGTTCAGTCCGCTGCGAGTGAGAATGTTAGTGTATCCGGATGCTCCGTTCCCGATTTCCGCTGGCATGACGCCAGCGGATGAATGCAACTCTGAGATGGCATCCACGTTAAAGTTGGTAAACGTGCCACCGCCCATCGCAGGATCGGTTATGTCTGCCCCGTCCAGCCCGAAGGTTGCTTCGACTCCGCGCTGCCCATTGATGGCAAACTGCTGTGTAAAATTCGACGCGCCGTTAGAATCGCTGGCGGTTCCTGCGGCGAGAAGCAGAATTTGGCTGAAATCCCGCTTATTGAGGGGAATTTCGTTAACTCCCTTATTGGTGAGTTGATCTGTATCCGTTGTTTTTCCAGCTTCCGAACCGGCAATCTCGACTGAGCCGTCGCGTCCCAGGAGGAGTGTCACGTCCGAGGCGGTCGAGGAAACCGATACTTTGGTGATGCTGTGGTAAAGATGGCCGCCGGAATTAACTGTCAGAGAGTAGACCCCCGGCTGCAGATTCCGGAACGAAAAAGTGCCGTCCGATTTCACGGGTGCCGAGTAGTGCTTCGCGTCTGACTCCAACAGGACTGCCCCATCCCTGACGGACGAGATTCCATCTTTACGCAGCGTCCCTGCCCAGTTCGCAACTGGGGCTTGCGCCCACATGTCACAGCTAAGAAAATTCCCTGTGCTCAAGATCGCCATGATGCAGAGGAAGATTGGCAGTCCACCGCCAATCTTGAATGAGCCGATCGTTACTGACATTGGATCGTGTGCCCGCTTTCACTTCCGGAAGAATCTTCGACTGTGACTCTACGGATATGGGTAAACACGGATAAGGCCCATCGGGTAGTAATGCGATAGGCATCGGGAAACGCCCCTATCTTTCAATTACTTAGGCACGCCATGTAGCGACAGAAGGGGATGTATGATACTCCGTTGGAGAACATCCTTGTGGAATAATGATGGACTGATGCTGGTCGGTCGATTTTGCCGCAATCCCAGGTGTCGCGGAATCCGCGCCTCGGAGCGACAAGATACGAAAGGCGCGGAGCAATAGCGCCGAGAAGCAAAAGAAACGTAGAGTTCACCATGCTGCAGTCTCCACAAACCGAAAATGAGGCGAATTGGGCCAAATCTCCGCCGAGTGTCGCGGCGGTTCGCGAGCAGTTGAAGCGGCTCCTTGCCCACCCCTTGTTCACGAACAGCAAGCGCTACCCGGTGCTTCTGGCATATACCGTGGAGAAGACGTTACTTGGCCATGCGCATGAATTGAAGGAACGGACAATCGGCGTTGAAGCCTTCGGCCGTGAGCCAAGCTACGACGTGAATCTTGACCCGGTTGTCCGCACAACCGCGGCTGAAGTACGCAAAAGGCTGATCCAGTACTACTACAACACGGACCACACGGGAGAGCTTGTGATTGAGCTCCTGGTCGGCTCTTATGTCCCTATATTCCGGGATCCGGTTATCTTAAAGACGGCTCTGCTTCCAGAAGCGGTGAACTCGGAGAACAGCGATATCGCTTCCCAGGATTCCCTGGACTCCGAAATCGTCCCGGTGAAGAACTCGCATCCGTGGACGCTGTTTGCTGCCTGCTTATTGATTGCCCTTCTGGTCGGCTTTGGGGCGGGACGCATTCGGCTTCCGGGACGACCAACAAATATGGAACGCTTTTGGGAGCCTATTACGGCCACCTCAAGCAGAGTCACATACTGCCTGGGACAACCCGTTGATGCGGTTGATCGGAATCGCACGACGCCCAACGGGATGCCGCTCTATGGCAGCCTTCATGTTTCGGACGTGATCACGTTAGCGCGGTCCGTTGTTCCTCTTGTTCCTAAGAACGGCGCATTTCGCGTAGTCTCCGATTCAGACATCGGTTTTACCCAACTCCGCGAAGGTCCGTTTGTCCTCATTGGCGCGTTTGACAACGTTTGGACGATGCGGATTACCCAGGATTTGCCATTCGGTTTTGAGGTTGACTCACAGGTGCGGAAGGTCGTAGATCGCAAGAGCGCGCAAAAGCGATTTTGGACCCTCGAATGGCAGGTTCCATATACCAAGCTGGCGAAGGACTACGCCATCGTTGCGAGGATTCACGACAACGTCACTGGCCAGCCGGTCATTATTCTCGCGGGAATTCTAGGCGAAGGAACCGAAGCGGCCAGTGAGGTCGTCTCCAATCCAACGTATTTAAATGCAATGCTGGAAAAAGCGCCGAAGAATTGGACCGAGCTCAATCTGGAGGCCGTGATAGAGACAAATGTCGTTGACGACCACGCGGGCCCTCCGACCGTCCTCGCCGTCGAGACGTGGTGAGAGAGCGGATTCCCTGAACATCCGTATCATACGTAGTGCAAAACGGTCTCTTTAATTGAGAATGTATCCAACTGAAAAATAAATTAGATAGCGGTATCAGGCATAAGGCTGCTACACGATGTAGCTTCACGAAATGTTCCAGGCAAGCCTAGTGTTGGACCGGGGGTACAACCTGCGAGTACTTCGCAGGTTTCGTCACGCGCCGGAGGGAACTCTCGTGAAATACACTTTGGGGTTGGTCGTGTTGGCTACCTGTTTTTCATTGCCGATGCTTGCTGCAAAGAATTCGGAGGGGTTCTTCCTCCCGACGGATGTACGCGTCGGTGATATTCAAATACCGCAAGGGCCCTGCAGAATGACCTGGACAGACCCGGCCGGAACGCAAGTCCAGCTAACCATTCAAGTGAACAGGCGGGATCCAATCACTCTCGCTGCCCGAATGGTTGAGGTAAAGCACTCAAAATCCGGCATCACAACCTTTGTCGATAACGGGGTTACCTACCTGCAGGATTTTCACACGACAGATCACACATTCATCTTGATCGGGACGCCGCGTAGAGCGAGATAGCGCGGCTGAAGCCAGGGATGCTGCCGGGAGACTCGTATGATACATCCTCGATCAGTGCCGCTCTTACATCCTCATCTTATAGATTCAAGGCTATTTAAGCAGTAGTCCAGCACTCCATACCCGTTGAGGCTTCTCTGGTCCGCGCCAACCGTTTGATTCTGCAATTGCTCGCACCCTTTTCTAGTTACCAGCTCATTCTTTGACAAGAGCCACGGCATACTGAGGGCGCGCCAGGAGAAATATGCAGATTCGCAAGCGTCTTCCCATAACTCTCGCAGCCATTGCACTCTTCTTCGGCGCCCACTGCCTTGCCGCCCAGCAAACAGAGCGGCCTTGGATGAACGCGAAACTTTCCCCTGAAGAACGAGCCGAATTGGTGCTCAAGCAACTTACGCTCGACGAAAAACTGTCCTTGGTGCACGGAAATGGAATGGCGCATGAACCGCAATGGACCATGCCACTGACCCATCTCACAAACGGGGGCGCGGGCTACGTTGAAGGAATCGATCGACTCGGTATCCCGCCTCTGATCATTTCAGATGCGGGTTACGGAGTACGGTCGAGTGGCGCGAGCGGGCGGTATTCGACCGCTATGCCTTCCAATCTCGGTGCAGCTTCTAGCTGGGATCTGGAGTCTGCTTGTGCATTTGGCCAAGTGATTGGCGGCGAACTCCGGGCACAAGGATTCGATATGACCCTGGGAGGCGGACTGAACCTCACTCGCGAACCGAGAAACGGACGTACCTTCGAATATGCCGGCGAGGATCCGCTCCTTGCCGGCACGGTTGTCGGAAACATGATGAAGTGCGAGCAAGCCCAGCATGTCGTTGGCGACATCAAGCACTATGCGGTGAACGATCAGGAGACCGGACGTTTCGTTGTGAATTCCATCATCTCGAAACGGGCGATGCAGGAGTCCGATCTGCTGGCATTTCATATAGCGTTGTCGATCGGCAGCCCAGGGGCAGTGATGTGCTCGTACAACCGAATCAATGGAGACTATGGCTGCGAAAACTCGTACACCCTCAAGGATGTGCTCAAAAAGGAGTGGGGCTATAGAGGCTTTGTCATTTCAGATTGGGGCGGGACGCACAGCACGGAAAAGGCATCCGCGGCGGGACTCGATCAGGAGCAGCCAATGGCCGACTATTTTGGACCAAAGCTGAAAGCGGCGGTGGAAGCAGGGAAAGTACCCCTTTCGGAGATCGATGACCATGCGCGCAGAGTCCTATATGCGGAGTTCCTCTCTGGAATAGTCGACAATCCTCCTGAGATGGGTGTCGTTGACGTCGAACGAGGACTTGAGGTTGCGCAGCATATTGAAGAAAAGAGCATTGTTCTGCTGAAGAACAATCAGGCAGTATTGCCGATCGATCCGTCTCGGGTTCACAGCATTGCGATCATCGGAGGTCATGCGGATGTCGGAATGCTTTCCGGAGGCGGTTCGGCACAAGTAGATCCACCGGCAGGAAATGCCATCATGGCTCCCGGCAAAGGCGCAACGCACTGGCAGGATCATATCTGGTTTCCGACCTCTCCACTAAAAGCACTGCAAACAAAGTTGCCGAATACAAAGATCAACTTTGATTCCGGAACAGATGTACAGCAGGCGGCGAATCTTGCCAGAAACTCCGATCTCGTAATCGTCTTTGCATACCAGTGGCTATCCGAAGGCATGGACCTGCCTAACCTCTCGCTTCCCGACAACCAGGATGCGCTGATCGAGCAGGTAGCAACTGCGAACCCCCGGACTATCGTTGTGCTTGAAACCGGTACCGCAGTCACCATGCCATGGATCGACAAGGTTGCCGGTGTCGTTGAGGCTTGGTATGCAGGCAGTGCGGGACACAAAGCGTTGGCAAACGTGCTCGTGGGCGACGTCAATCCATCCGGCAAGCTTGCCATGACATTCCCCAAAAGTGAGTCGGACCTTCCGCGCCCTGTTATTCCGACTCTCCCGGCTGACGCTGAAGGGCAGGGAAACGATTCTGTGAACTCCGGCACGCGCGTTTCCAGCTATGCCGTGCACTACGATGAAGGCCCGGAAGTCGGCTACAAATGGTACGAGGCTCAACACAAGCAGCCGTTGTTTCCCTTCGGATTTGGCCTGTCGTATACGTCCTATACATACTCTGGCTTAACCGTTGATTCTTCCGCGAAGGCTGCCCGTTTCACCGTCAAGAATAGTGGCAGGCGCGCAGGCACAGAGATCGCGCAAGTGTACGCAACGCTCCCTGAAGGGTCGGACGAGCACTTCAAACGCCTGGTCGGATGGAAGCGGGTTACACTCGCACCCGGCGAGTCGCAAAGTATCACGGTTCCAATTGATCCTCGGGTATTGCAGACTTTCGACGATTCGACAAACGCGTGGAACTTCGCGGCGGGCGAATACGAGGTTGTCGTTGGATCTTCCTCGGATAACACTCCCTTGAAAGCAAGCCTTCGGGTGCAGTAAGGTTCACGTCCCGGAACCCGGCATTCTGTTATTAACCGGAGAGATTTGCCATGCATCCATTCCGTAGATTGGCGTTGTTGACATGTACCGTTCTGTTTCTGATCTCGCCCGTGATGGGTCAGGTCAGCGGCACAATTGACCTCCACATCGCCTCTAAGGTGCCCAGGAAAATCAGCCGGATATCAGCCCAGGAATAAGGAGCCGTTCAAGTGAGCAACACATCAGATTTGGATCTGACCAAGGATGCAGTTCGAGTGGATAGAACAAGCAGCGGCAAAGAACATTTCGAGGTGCTCGATGGCCTGAGAGGAAGCGCGGCATTTCTCATTGTCATCTTCCACCTGTTCAACTATTCGTTTGGCTGGGACAATGCGCTGAGCCTGGTGCGCCACGCATACCTGGCAGTCGATTTCTTCTTCGGGCTATCCGGCTTTGTCGTAGCGTATGCGTATGATGACCGTTGGACTCGGATGTCGATCCCCCAATTCTTTCGCATCCGGCTCATCCGGCTTCATCCCCTCGTGCTCCTGGGTGCGACTCTGGGTCTTCTGGGCTATATCTTCGATCCTTTCGGCAAGGCAATCAATCACACTCCCGCTCCGATGCTTCTGCTGGCCTACCTGACCTCGCTGCTGCTGTTGCCTTCACCGCCGGTCGGGGGACGGCACAACGAAACTCAGGCACTCAATGGACCAGCATGGTCACTTATGCAGGAGTATTTGGGAAACATCGCATACGCCCTGATTCTTCGCCGGCTCCGTGCCGTTACCCTGGGAATCATTTTCGCGGTATCGGGACTGCTTCTCATCTGGGTTGCAAATGTGAGAGGCTCGCTCGATGGAGGCTGGGGATATACAGAGATATGGATGGCTCCTCTGCGGTTGACGGTCTCCTTTGTCATGGGGCTTTGGCTGTATCGCATTCAATCTCGGATTCGCCATCCAAAGATTGGGCTTCTGGTTCTCTCGATAGTTCTTATCGTGGTCTTCCAGATGCCCAAATTTCCCAGCGTGAACGGCTTTTCTCTCAATGGGCTCTACGACGTGGCGTGCGTGCTCTTTATCTTTCCTCTCATTATTCTTTGTGGCGCGCACTCGAAAGCCGGCGCTGGCATGATGCGGCTTTGCAAGCTCAGCGGTAGGCTCTCGTACCCTCTCTACATTACCCACATTCCGTTCGTATATGTCATTTCAAACTTCGCGGGGACCAGACATCCGGGCAAGCTCGTACTGCTCGCCTGGATCTTCGTGGTGCTGCCACTCGCAATCACCGTTGCATGGCTTGCACTGAAGTATTTCGATGAGCCTGTTCGCGCTTGGCTCACGCGCCGTTACGGCATCAAGCGGGCAATCGTATAACCACCCGCCGAGTGGTCTATGGTTCCATGATGAGGGTGATCGAAAGGCTTGTATGCCTTGCGGGGCAATTTCGGTACTTATGACTTTCTTCACGATGCACTCAGAGACATAGGAATCGATTCGATTTGGGAGGACAGAAAAGATGGTATCGAAGAGATGTTGTGCAATTGCCCTGCTTGGGGCGTTATTTTCGATAGGTAGCTGCCTTGTAGCGAAAGCGCAAACCAGCCCGTTCAGCACCGGGGCGAAGCAGCAGGCCGAGGCTCTGCTGAAACAGATGACGCTGGATGAGAAATTAGGCCAGCTCAATGAGTCGTCTGGACTGGTGATACCTGGTCTCGCAACAGAGAAGCCGGATGATCTGATCGAGAGAGGTGGCGTAGGCTCGATTCTCTGGCAGATGGATGTGAAGGAGATTAATCGTCTGCAGCGCATCGCAGTGGAAAAATCCCGCCTGCATATTCCCATTCTCTTTGGCTTCGACGTGATCCACGGATACCGCACTGTATTTCCCGTCCCGCTGGCGATGGCGTCCTCCTGGGATCCCTCGGTCGAGGAGCAGGCACAGCATCTCGCTGCGCAGGATGCGCGTGCTGCGGGCATTGAATGGACATTCACGCCAATGGTTGACATAGCGCGGGATGCTAGATGGGGACGCATCGTGGAAGGTGCTGGAGAAGATCCAGTCCTCGGCTCTGCGATGGCGCAGGCGCAGGTTCGTGGATTTCAAGGAACGAAGATCGGACCGGACAGTGTGCTGGTATGCGTGAAGCATTTTGCAGGTTATGGCGCGGCGGATGGCGGACGTGACTATGACTCGTCGTATGTTCCGGAAGAGCTGCTGCAGAATGTTTACCTGAAGCCCTTTCATGCAGCGGTTGAGGCCGGAGCAGGTGGCTTTATGAGTGCATACATGGACTTGAACGATGTGCCCGCAAGCGGAAATCATTGGCTCCTGACCGACGTGTTGCGCAAGGAATGGGGCTTCCAGGGCATCGTGCTTTCCGACGCTTTTGCTGTAGGAAGTCTTGTGACACATGGCTACGCGCGTGACGGGGAGGATGCGGCCTACAAGGCCATTAGCGCGGGCTTGAACATGGATATGGCGAGTCTGACTTACACGCACAATCTCCTGAAAGTGGTGAAAGAGGGCAAGGTCAGCGAGGCCTACATTGACCAGATGGTACTGCCGATTCTCGAAGCCAAATATGATCTTGGGCTTTTCAACCATCCCTACGTCGATGAGTTGAAGGTCGACAGCGTCCTGAACAGGCCGGAAGGTCTCGCCTTGGAACGCAAGTTGGCGGGGCGGTCCATGGTGCTGCTTCGCAATGAGGGGCGTGTGCTTCCACTGTCCAAGGGGATAAAGAAGGTCGCTGTAATTGGCCCGTTGGCCGACGCTGCCCGCGACGTTGAGGGTGGATGGACAGTGGAAGGCCTGTTCGGAAATGGCTCCAAGAGCCATCCGGTTACCGTCCTCAACGGAATCAAGAACAAGCTTGCCTCTGATGCGCAAGTCACGCTGGTCACAGGCGCTCAACCATCCAAGGTGTACCTCGGTATGTTGGACCAGGTGACAGGCAGCAAACCGATTCCACCGCCTACTCCGCAAGAGACAGCCGACTGGATTGCAAAAGCTAAGGCTGCAGTTGAAGATGCCGATGTGGTCGTGGCTGTCTTAGGCGAGATGGCCAATATGAGCGGTGAAGCTGCATCGCGAGCTACGCTCGACCTGCCGGGTATTCAGGAGCAGATGCTGGAAGCCGTGGTTGCCACGGGCAAACCCGTTGTGCTCGTCCTTGAAAATGGACGTCCGCTTGACATCGGCTGGGCATCCGAGCATGTCCCCGCGATCCTCGAAGCCTGGTATCCGGGAACCGAGGGTGGCAACGCCGTTGCGGATGTGCTCTTTGGAGATGTGAACCCAGGTGGAAAGCTGCCCGTGAGTTGGCCGCGTGAGGCGGGTGCGGAGCCCCTTTATTACAACCATAATCTGACGCATGATCCCGAAGATCGTCCTGGTTTCAAATCACGCTACTGGGACATCGCCTCCAAGCCCCTCTATCCCTTTGGCTATGGTCTCAGCTATTCCACATTCAAATTCGCCAACCTGAGACTCAGCAAGAACAGCATGAGTGTCAGCGACACGAATGAAGTCAGCGTGGACGTCACAAACACTGGGTCTGTGTCCGGTGATGCCGTAGCTCAGATGTATATTCATCAGCGCTACGGCTCGGCCTCTCGGCCTGTCCGCGAACTCAAGGGCTTTGAGCGCATTGCGCTTCAGCCAGGTGAAACCAAAACTCTCAAATTTCGTTTAGGAACGGATCAACTCCATTATTGGAATCCCCAATCGAAAGGCTGGGTTGTGGAGCCAACCGAGTTTGACGTGTGGGCCGGAGAGGATTCAACGGCAAGCCTCCACGCGGAATTCACAACTACTCAATAAAACTCAAGCGCGCTGCGGAGCCTGGGCAGTGGCCCCGGGCTCTGCGGCGATGTTGTCCACATCAGGTGAAGTTCTTTGATGAACCGATCCGCGCTAAGCCTCACCTTTCGGGCGCTCATAAGAAGAATTAAAGGAATGACATTTCGTATGCTCAAAAAATTATTGCGCTGTGTCGTCTTTCCCTGCGTGCCGTAGCCGCGCATCGCGTCTGGCAGAAGGCTGGCTTGAAGCCCCACTGCATGGAGCAATACATGGAACGCTCTGGATCGTCTTGATCCCGTCTCGCCGCTCTTGATAGACACGCTCAATGGTATCGATTGATAGCTCCCCGCAGTGACAATCTTCTGACTTCTTCGTGACAACTTTGCTGTTTTGCCGGGCCTATGGTGGTTGAGGCTTCTGAAGAGAAGGCCAGTTTGAAATCCAGCGAGGCAGCAGGTAAACCATGAAAAAATCGGTGAGCACCACAACGCGTTCAGTCGACCGTCGTTCTTTTATGAAGACCGGTCTACTGACAGGAGGCGCAGCTGCAGTGGGCGTCGGGTTGTTAGCAAGCAAATCCTCGGCACAGGAACGCGGCAGACTCAATCCGGGCGATGCCGCCATCCTCCGGTTTCTGGCAGCCGCAGAACTGATCGAATCTGACCTTTGGACACAATATGCAGAGCTGGGTGGCATCGGCAACAACCAGCCGATTGAATTAGATCCGACTGAGTCGCTGAATCCTTACCAGAGCGCATTGTCAAATCTCGATACTGATGGCCCACAATACATTACGAGCAACACGAATGATGAAATAAGCCACGCCAACTTCATCAATGCCTATCTCGAGTCCCGCGGAGCGGAGCCGGTTAACTTCACCCAGTTTGAGACCTTGAAGGGAAGCACCGCTACAGGATCGTCGGGCAAGCCGCGGCTCACGAACCTCATGCACCTCAATGTCGACACCAGTTGGTTCGTTCGCTATCGCAGCACGACCAACCCGGATTTGGGCGCTACCTTTTCTCAAGCAATCACGCTGAACGATGTAACCACGATTCCCAGAAACAATAACGATTTCATGGGTACGGCCAACCCCAACTTTCCCGTACCCGGCAGCAACGACCATATCCAGGCGATTGCCAATTCAGCCGCCTTTCACTTTGGAATGATCGAGGCGGGCGGCACAAGTCTCTATGCAGCCATGAGCCAGAAAGTGACGGATCCAGAGGTGCTTATGATTACCCTGGGCATTGGTGGAGACGAGATCGCTCACTTCCTGGAGTGGGTTGATTTCGCGGGCAACGGCGTGCAGGCGACTGTGGCGCCGTTTACGGACAGCATATCCGGCCTGTCGTTTCCCAATTTCTTCACCAACCCGCCACTGCAGCCGCCCAGTGTCGTTCAGCCCAGCCTGATCTTTCCAGTCGCTTGCGAATTCATCGACTCCCGGCTTCCCAAGGTGTCGGTCATTCGTCCACTGACTGATAGGTTTGCGGGCGCAACGGCTGCGGTTGCAAGCCTCACCGCCGATGGATTGTTCACCGGTCAGAGCAGGCAGTTCCTGGCTACATTGCAGCAGCTCGCTTATGAGGCCGACGCTGCGATTCGCTTCTAACCCTGGTTGTTGATTTCGGTTGGGGATCTTGCGCATGCGCAAGATCCCCAATCTGTTTCCGGGACAAAATTACTCGCCGGCAGGCTGAGGCTCTTTAATCGATATTTTTTGGGATCAACCAAAAGCTGGAGGCATCATTCCACCCGATCCAATAAACTCCCAGCTAATGGCAAAGCGATTGCATACCGTTTTATCCCGAAACCAGGCGCGCCTGGTTGGCGTACAAAGCAATCGTGAAGTCTTGGGTGCGTAAATCCATGTCACCGTTCAAGACGGGAACCAGCCGCCGCGATCGATGTATCGAACGGTAGGGCAGTCGAGTTCATTTGGTGCCAATCCAATGGAGCAGCATATCGGCCTTGGCCCCAATGCAAGCACAGTGACGCTCGACATCTGGTGGCCTGCCTCCAACACGCGGCAGCATTTCACCAATGTCGCAAAGAATCAATTCATCGAAATCAAAGAGTTCACACCCAGTTACACGCCGTTGCAGCGTAAACCCTTCCGTTTGCGTGAAAGCGCGCCCGCTGCCGCGTCAATGTCGCAAAGCTCTAAGTGAGCAACCGCGTTTCATGGTAAGTTCTTCTGGAACGGTTTCGATGCAGTTGATTGAGGGTCTGAAGTATATGCGGAACAGACTTCTTGCCGGCGTATTAATGCTCGCAGGCGCTCATGCCTGGGCCGCCGAGCATCATTCTGCGCAGGGCATTCTCCTCGAAGTAAATCCGGCAGAGCGTCGAATCGTAGTCTCATGCGATGCAATTCCAGGCTACATGGAAGCGATGACCATGCCATTTACCGTGCGTGGTTCGGAAGATCTCAAAACCTTCGCGCCAGGAGCAACAGTCCGCTTCAACATGGTGGAGGCACAAAATGAGGCCTACGCAGAGCATCTGCAGGTAGTGCATGTCACCAACTTTGAAGCCGAGCCCATGGAAGCTGGCCGCCTGACCCTCCTGCGTAAAACACTGGATCCAAATGCGGCGGCAAAAGTCGTGGCTGTAGGCAAGCCGGTTCCTGACTTCGCTCTTATCGATCAGACGGAGCAGACCACCCGTCTCGCGCAATTCAAAGGGAAAGTGGTGGCCCTCATCTTTACCTATTCGCGCTGTCCGAACCCGAGCTACTGCTTCCGCTTGTCGAATAATCTGTCTCGGTTGGAACGGCGTTTTCGCACGCTTGCCGGAAAAGATTTGATCCTCATCACCATCGTGATCGATCCCGATCAGGATCGCGGCAAAGCTCTGGAGCGCTATGCAGGCACATGGAAGGCCGATCCCGCAGCATGGCACTTTCTCACCGGAACCATTCAAGACGTGCAAAACGTGGCTGAACTGTTTGGTATGAACTTCTGGAGCAGTGAAGGCGTTTCTAACGCACTCCTTCCACACGGTGGTGATTGATCGTGACGGAAAGCTGGCGGCAAACCTGGAAGGGAATCAGTTCACCGCTGGACAGCTCGGAGACATGGTGGAAACGGTTTTGCATCGCTCGCAACAAGCAGCGTCCACTGGAATGCCTCAATAAATCTACGTAGCCAGCCCGCCGCTTGAAGAAATGAATGACCATCCCGCCGCGTGCAATTCTCCTTTGGCAAATCAAGCTTCCAGTGCATACTGCTAAGAAATAGGAAAACGAGTGAGCCCAATCGACCCCACGTTGTCGAACCCGGACCTTCGCCCCACACAACTGGAAGCCCGCACTTGGAGCACATGCAACTACATCGCCCTCTGGTTCTCCATGTCCATGGAAATCACCACCTACCAGCTCGCCTCATCGCTCATCGCCAAAGGTATGGATTGGAAGCAGGCGGTCGGCACAGTCCTCCTCGGCAATCTCATCGCTCTCGTCCTCGGAGTCGTCGTAGCTCTCATCGGCTTCATCGCACCTGCGGAAACCCCAGATCCACCTTGCTCACCCCCGGATCAGGCCAGCGGCTAGTCACTACCTTCGCGCGCGTATAAAACTGCACGCCCTCCGGCCCATATATATGCAGATCGCCAAACAGCGAAGACTTCCATCCGCCAAAGCTGTAATACGCCACCGGCACAGGAATTGGCACATTCACGCCCACCATTCCCACTTCCGCATCAAACTGAAACTGCCGCGCCGCGCCACCATTCTGTGTAAAAATTGCCGTCCCGTTGCCATACGGATTCTCATTCACCAACTTGAGCGCTTCGGCATACGTGCCCACTCTCACCACGCTCAGCACCGGCCCAAAAATCTCATGGTCATAGCAAGCCGTTCCCGGCTTCACATGATCCACAAGAGACGGCGCAAGAAAGAATCCCTCACTCGAAGCCGCACCATCCATGCGCCCATCCACCACTACAGTCGCGCCTTCACCAGCAGCCTTGTCTAAAAATCCCGCCACACGATCCCGATGCTCCCGCGTAATCAGCGGCCCCATTTCGATTCCCGGCTCACTCCCCGGCCCAACCTTGATTCGCGCAATGCGCTCTCGTATCGCATCAATCAGCGGATCGGCAACATCGCCCACAGCAACCACAACTGAGATCGCCATGCACCGCTCGCCCGCCGCGCCATACGCCGCCGACACCGCCGCATCCGCAGCCATTGCCAACTCCGCATCCGGCAGCACCACCATGTGGTTCTTCGCCCCACCCAGCGCCTGCACGCGCTTGCCATTCCGCGTCGCCGTCTCGTAAATCTGCTTAGCCACCGGCGTCGAGCCAACAAAGCTTACCGCCTTCACATCCGGATGCTCCAGCAGCCGGTCCACAGCCACCTTATCGCCCTGCACAAGGTTCAGCACGCCATCCGGCACGCCCGCCTCTTTCGCAAGCTCCGCAATCAGCACACTCGCACCCGGAACCTTCTCTGACGGCTTCAGCACAAACGCATTCCCACACGCAATCGCATTTGCAATCATCCACAGCGGCACCATTGCCGGAAAATTAAACGGCGTAATCCCCGCCACCACACCCAGCGGCTGCCGAATCTGGTACACATCCACACCCTTGCTCGCCTGCTCTGTGTAACCGCCCTTCAGCAGATTCGGAATCCCGCAAGCAAACTCGACATTCTCTAACCCGCGCGACACTTCACCCAACGCATCCGCGGTAGTCTTGCCATTCTCGCGCGTCAAAATCTCCGCAATCTGGGCGCGATTCTTCACAATCAGCTCACGAAAGCGGAACATCACCTCAGTCCGCCGAGACAGCGGTGTCGCGCGCCACTCCACAAACGCAGCCTTCGCCGTGGCAACCGCGCGGTCCACTTCTTCCGCCGAAGCAAAGCCCACCTCCGCAATCACCTCACCCGTCGCGGGATTATGCACTACGCCGTTGCGCCCAGATTTCGACGCAACATGCTCCCCGCCAATCCAATGATTCACCGTCGTCACTGCCGTAGTCGTTGTCGCCATAACCTCACCTGCCTTCTGCGCGAGTCAGAATCCAATCCATCGTCTTCGACGCCAGTTTATCCAGCGCCTCTACCGCCAACTTCAAATCTTCCTCACGCGTATCTTCGATCTTGTTGTGGCTGATTCCATTCAGCGATTGCACAAACAGCATCACCGTCGGAATTCCCGCTCGTGAAACCTCTGCCGCATCATGCAGCGGCCCACTCGGCAGCTTATACGCGGTACCCGCCGTCTCACGCACCGCATCTTCAGCCAATGCAATCAACTCTGGATCAAACGGCGCCGGCGCGATATTCCATATCCGCGACCACTCCACCGTACAGCCTTCTTCTTCGGCAAACTGTTTGCTCTTCGCCTGCGCCTCTGCATACATACTCGCCAGCACGCCCGCATCCAGGTCGCGTTGGTCCAGCGTTGTCTCGCACCGCCCCACGACCGCCGTTACTATCCCCGGAAACGTCTTCACGCTCCCCATCGTGCATACCGCATCCGCGTGCCTCATCGCAATCGGCCGAATCTCCAGCGCCAGCTTCGCAGCCGCGGCCAGCGCATCGCGCCGCGCCGTCATCGGTGTCGAACCCGAATGCGCCTCCTGCCCATGAAACGCAATCGCATGCCGCTCCACACCCTTGGTCCCCAGCACCACGCCAAGCGGCAATCCCATCTTCTCCAGCACCGGCCCCTGTTCAATATGCAGCTCTAAATATGCCGCCGCATTCTCGCGCTCGCTCTGTGCCTCGCCAATCGCTTCGATCTTCACGCCGCATTCCGCGAGCGCATCTTCCAGTCGCACTCCATTCGCATCCGTGCGACCGCGGTCTGCTTCAATCGTCTGCGTTCCCGCAAATGCCGACGAGCCAAACAAACTCCGCCCAAATCGCGCGCCTTCCTCATCGGCCCAATCCACTAGCCGCACAGTAACAGGCGGCTTGCCGTCATACTCTTCAGCAATCCGCTTCAGCACCACATAAGCGCTCAACACACCCAGCGCGCCATCCAGCCATCCACCATTCGGAACGGAATCAAGATGGCTTCCCAGGATTAGCGTCTTCTCTGATGCACCCTTCAACGTAGTCCAGCTATTGCCCGCCGCATCCACATGAAGCTTCACCGGCAGCTTGTGCAGCCATATTTGAAACCACTCGCGCGCCTTCAACCACATTGGCGCCCACGCCACGCGCTGCGCCCCGTTCTCATCTGCAGTCAGCGCCCGCAAATCTTTCAACAGTTCGATAGCCAGTTCAGCATTAACTGCCATGTTCATCACTCCGAAAATACTGCGGTTTGCGTTTCAACATTTGCCCGCGCCCCTGTTCGCCCACAAACTTCCCATCCAGTACCTGCACCTTGCCACGGACAGTCACCACTGCGGGCCGCCCTTCAATCTTCCATCCTTCAAATCCGTTGTAGTCGTTGTTCGTCAGTTGCGTCGTAGCAGAGATCGTTCCGCGATACTCCGGATCGTAAACAACAATGTCCGCATCCGCGCCCACGTCAATCGCACCCTTGCGCGGATACAGCCCGAACAGCTTCGCAGGCTGCGTGCTCAGCGCCTCCACAAAGCGCCGCTCGCTCAGCCGCCCACGCTTCACCCCGTATGTCCACATCAGGTTCACGCGATCCTCAAGCCCAGGAATCCCATTCGGAATCTGCGTAAACGCATCCGCGCCCAGTGCCTTCTGCTCAACATCGAAAGGGCAATGATCCGTGCCCACCGTATCAATCGATCCAGCCTCAAGTGAATGCCACAGCGCGGGATGATTCTTCTTGTTCCTCAGCGGCGGCGACATCACGTACTTCATGCCCTCCACGCCTTCACGTTCCGAGTATGTTTTATCAAGCAGAAAGTGCGGCAGCACTGACTCTATCCACAAGCGCACTCTGCGCGCCTTGGCAGCAAGCGCAGCCTCCAGCGCCGGCCTGCAGGAGAGATGCACCACATACCCCGCCGCGCCCGTAGCCTCCAAAAATGTCGCAAAGCGCGTCGTCCCCTCAGCCTCAACAAACTCCGGACGCGAAGGCTCATGCCACTCCGGACCTATCTTGCCCGCGGCCAGCAGTTCCTGCTGCAACTGGCCAACCAACTCAGCGTTCTCGCAATGAGCCGTAGTGATTACGCCAAGCTCCGCCGCTAGCTTCAACGTATGAAACATCTCCTCGTCTGTTACACCGAAGAAATCCTTGTACGAGAGAAATATCTTGAAGCTCGCCGTCCCATCGCGCACAATCTCACGCAGTTGTGCTTCAGTTTTCTCATTCCACCGCGTCACCGCCATGTGGAAGGCATAATCGCACGCGCTGTTCCCCTCGGCCTTCTGCTTCCAAAGCTCATATCCTGCCAGCGCATCCTCGCCCCGCGAAGGGCAAACCATCTCGATATAGGCCGTCGTCCCACCCACCAGCGCAGCACGGCTCGCTGTCGCATGCGTGTCCTTCGCAAACGTCGCCATAAACGGCAGATGAATATGCACATGCGGATCGATAAACCCAGGAAATACCAGCTTGCCCGTAGCATCAATCACTTCCGCATCCAGCGGCGCCGCCAAATCCGTTCCAATCGCTGCAATCCGCTCACCCTCTATAAGAACGTCAGCGCGTTTCCGCTCTTTCGCCGTAATAATCTCGCCGCCCTTGATTAACAACGTCATCAATCTCGTCCCTCGTCCTTCGTCCCTAATGAATCTCTATTCCCACCCGCTCGCGGTACTCCTTCATCGCATCCCAGTCTTCCGTAACCTCAGTCTGCTTCTCAGTCAGCTCTTGCCAGGTCACAGTCTCGCGGCCTGAAGGCAGCTCCACCATCTCGATGCAATCCTCCACCGGGCAAACGTTATAGCAGAGCCTGCACCCCACGCAATCTTCCTCGCGAACTATTGGCTGCGGACGCGTCTCAATCGCCTCCTCCTTGCCATTCGCGCGCACATCATACGCATACGGCTGCACCAGGCCTCCATCCGCCGCAATCAGGTCGATGCACTGATGTGCAGTATCGTTGCAGGCCACATAACAAAGGTTGCATTTCACGCACTTCGCTTCATCAATCCGCGCCACCGCACGAAACGACAAATCAAAGTTCTTGAACTCCGAAACCCGATGCAGGCTCTTGCCCACCACATCCGCCACGTTCGCAAAGCCCTTTTCATCCATCCAGTTTGAGAGCCCGTCGCACAGATCTTCAACAATCCGATAACCGTAATGCATAACAGCAGTGCACACCTGCAAGCTGCTCGCCCCAAGCAGCAGAAACTGCGCCGCATCCTCCCACGTCGTAATTCCGCCCATACCACTGATAGGCAGCCGAGACCCACTCACAACCTCATCCGTACCCAGCGCGGCCAGCATATTCAACGCAATCGGCTTCACCGCCTGCCCCGCATAGCCGCCATGTCCGCCCTTGCCGCCAATATTCGGCGTCAACTCCAGCGTCTCCAGATCTACGCCCACAATCGAATTCAGCGTATTGATCAGCGATAGCGCATTCGCCTTCGCCGCAACCGCCGCCCGCGCCGGCATCACAATGTTCGTGATATTCGGCGTCAGCTTCACAATCACCGGAATCTTCGCCGTCTCCATCACCCAGCGCGTAATCTGCTCGCAGTACTCCGGCACCTGTCCCACCGCCGAACCCATCCCCCGCTCACTCATTCCATGCGGGCAGCCATAGTTCAGCTCAATCCCATCTGCGCCTGTGTCCTCAATCTTTCGCACAATCTCACGCCAAGCTTCCGGCTTCGACTCCACCATTGCCGAAACAATCACAGCCCTGTCCGGCCACGCGCGCTTCACCTCGGCAATCTCCCGCAGATTCACCTCAATCGGCCTGTCCGAAATCAGCTCCACATTATTGATCGCCATCATCCGCCGGCCCTGCCGCCACGCGCCATAGCGATTCGAAACATTCAGCACCGGCGCGCCAATCGTCTTCCACACCGCGCCGCCCCATCCCGCTTCAAACGCTCGATGAATCTGCGCCCCCGAGTTGGCCGGCGGAGCTGACGCCAGCCAGAACGGATTCGGCGATTTGATCCCAGCAAAGTCGATCTTCAGATCTGCCATAGCTATCTCACCTCCGCTACTGCTGCAACCGCGCCGAGCTTTGCATGAAGAGCCTCAGCCGCCAGCTTCCCATCCTGCACCGCCATCACAGTCGAAGCCGCCCCACGCGCGCGAATGCAATCTCCAATCGCATAGACACCCGCAACGCTCGTCTCAAAATCCGCGCTTACCGCAATGTATCCCTTCTCAGTCTTCAACCCCATCGCAGCAGCCAGCGCAGGCCTTACCTGCCCCACAGCCTTCACAACCTGATCCGCCTCAATCACAAACTCCGATCCCGCCACCACCACAGGCGCAGGCCTTCCCGTCGCATCCGGCTCACCAAGCTCCACGCGCAAACACTCCAGCCCCGCAACCTCTCCATCCCTCATCACCACACCACAAGGCTGCGCCAGAAATCGAAACTCAATCCCCTCGCTCAACACAAACTGATACTCATGCGCGTAGCAAGTCATCTCCCGCACAGTACGCCGATACACTATCGTCACGCGCTCCGCACCAAGCCTCTTCGCAATAGTGGCGCAATCCACCGCCGTATTCCCCGCGCCAATCACCACCACATTGCGCCCCACGCGCAGGCTCGCCGCATTCGTCTTGCTCATCTCGATATAAGCAAGCCCATCCACAATCGCCTCTTCACCAGGAATGCCCAGCGCCGGAGTCGCACCCAGCCCCACGCTCAGCACAATTGCATCAAACTCCGCGCGCGCCTGCTCCAGCGTCACATCCTTCCCAAACTCCACACCGGTCTTAATCCGCACACCCAGGCTCTCAATCATCCGAGCCTCATCAATCGCCACATCCACCGGCTCGCGCAGCCCAATAATCCCGTACGTCGAAAGCCCTCCCGGCAACTCGCGCTTCTCAAAGACCGTCACCTCATGCCCGCGCATCGCCAACTCACCCGCGCAACTCAAACCCGCAGGCCCCGCACCCACCACGGCAATCTTCCGCGCCGCACCCGCAGCAACGCCCCTCGCCTTCGGCTTCACACCACCAGCCTTCGCGTAATCCATCGCATACCGTTGCAGCCGCCCAATCGCAATCGGCTTATGTTCCGCGTTCAGCACGCACGCGCCCTCGCAAAGCTCCTGCACCGGGCAAACCCGCGCGCACGTCGCCCCGAGCAGATTCGCCGCATAAATCGTCTGCGCCGAACCCCGCAGATTCCGCGTCGCAATCTTCTTAATAAATTTCGGAATATCGATATGCGTCGGACACGCATGCGTACACGGCGCGTCATAGCAGTAAAGGCAGCGGTCGGCCTCCACCGCGGCCTCGTGAACTGTCAGCGGCGGCAACTGCTCACCCAGCGCCCGGTGTCTCTCCATGCAGCAACACCTCCAAAGGAGTATTTATTCTATTGGAATCCCGCCGCGAATCAAGAGCCAGAAGCAACTCACGCACCGTATGCTACAAAGGTTCCTTGCCACACGCAGGAGATACTTTGACCGCACCCGACTCCCAACACCTCATCACCTTTGACGTAGGCGGCAGCCACATCAGCGCAGGCCTTTGCCGCCTCTCCGATCTCGCACTCATCCACACCGCTTCCGGCTCCATCGCAGAAATCACCAGCTTCGACGCCTTCGCCGATCTCCTTCACTCGCTCGGCACGCAAGCCGCTGCTGGAACACCACTAGCAGGCGCGTCGCTCGCCGTCCCCGGCCCCTTCGACCACGAAACCGGCGTCAGCCTCATGGAGCACAAGCTCCGCTATCTCTATAAAAAGGATCTCCGCGCCGCCCTCGCCACCCGCTTCAATTTCCCGCCCGCCCACATCCTTTTCCTCAATGACGCCGCAGCCTACGTCCTCGGTGAAGTCGGCGCAGGCAGCCTCAAAGGCACCGCCCGCTCCGCCGGTCTCACCCTCGGCACCGGCGTCGGCTGCGCCTTCGTCGTCAATGGCCGCCACGTCACCAGCGGCCCCGGCGTCCCTCCCGGCGGCGAAATATGGAACTATCCCTACCAGGGCGGAACCGTAGAAGACCTCATCTCCACCCGCGCCATCAAAGCCGCCTACGCCGCCCGCACCGGCTACGAAAGGGAAGTAGCCGACCTGGCCGCCTCCCCCGCCTCAGACCCCGACGCCCGCATAGTATTTGAAGGCTTCGGCACCGACCTCGGCCGCGTCCTCCGCGACGTCATCGCGCCCTTCCATCCTGACCGCGTCATGATCGGCGGCGGCATCGCCCGCTCCGCGCATCTGTTCCTTCCCGTCACAGAGCGCGAAATCTCCGGCCTCAACTTCACCGTTGTCACCGCCACACTCGGCGATCAAGCCCCACTCGCCGGCGCCGGCCACTTCTGGCGCGAAACCTTCGCCTGAGTTGATAAGCTGACATCTCTATTCAAATACCCTCCGGAGCCCCAATGCCCACAGCCGTAGAATCCACTCTCGCCCGTTACAACCGCTTTCTCCTCATCGTTGCCGGACTAGGCGGGCTTCTCTATGGCATTGACGTAGGCATCATCGGCGGCGCGCTCCCGTACCTTGAAGCCACATCCGGCCTCAACCGCGGCCAAATCTCCATCATCGTTGCCGCCGTGCTCCTCGGCAGCGTCTTCTCCACGCTCTTCGCCGGACTGCTCGCGGACTGGCTCGGCCGCAAGCCACTCATGCTTCTCTCCGGCGTCTCCTTCTCGCTCTCCGTGCCCGTTATCGCGCTCTCGCACGGCTTCGCGCCGCTCTTCGCCGGCCGTCTGCTCCAGGGTGTCAGCGGCGGCCTCGTCGGCGTCGTCGTCCCCCTTTATCTCGCGGAGTGCCTCGGAGCCAAATCACGCGGCAAAGGCACCGGCATCTTCCAGTGGCTGCTCACCTTCGGCATCTTCATCGCCGCCCTCATGAGCATCTTCCTCAGTTATCACGTCGCTGAGATCGCCAAAACCGCCTCGCCCGATCTGCTCCATCACACCAAAGACCTCGCATGGCGCAGCATCTTCTGGATGTCCCTGCCGCCCGGTCTGCTCTTCGTCATCACCGCCTTCTTCATCTCGGAGTCGCCGCGCTGGCTCTTCAGCCGCGGCCGCATCGATGCCGCACGCACCGCGCTCCTGCGCTCCCGCACACCCGAGCAGGCCGCCACGGAACTTGAAGAAATGGCCCAGCTCGCCGCCGCGGGCAAAAGCACATCGGGCGCCGCGCATAAAGACTCCATCTTCAGCCGCCGTTACGTCGTCCCCTTCATCCTGGCCTGCGTCATCCTCGCCTGTAACACCGCCACCGGCATCAACTCTCTCATCGGTTACAACGTAGACATCCTCATCCAGAGCGGCCTCTCAGACGTCATGGCCCACTGGGGTTATGTCCTGTTCACCTTCTGTAACTTCGCCATGACAGTCGTCGGGCTCCAGCTCGTCGATAAAAAAGGCCGCAAGTTTCTTCTCACCATCGGCACCTCCGGCATCATCCTCTCCATGGTCGCCGTCGGAACCCTCTTCCTTCGCTCAGAGGGTCATCGCTACGATGCACGCGACGCCGTGCAATCGCTCGTCACCACGGACAACAAAGTCGCCATCAAGTTTGACGATGCCTCACTCAAGCTACTCGGCGCGCCGTCAGGCACCACCGGTCCGCAATCGCTCGCCATCATCTACTCCTATGGTGACTTCACCTCCAGCACCAAGCCCGTCCTGCTCGGCGACATCGATCCGGCCTCCATCGATCGCGGCTCATCCATTCCAGAGACCAGCGTCGCAGCCTTCTTCCAGAATCCCTTCGCCGACCTCAAAGCCGCCCAGACAGCCCCCCTCCGCATCCTGCACGCCTACATCACGCCCGTGCCGTCGGCCACAAACGGCTGGCTCGTAGCCATCTGCCTCTATCTCTTCGTAGGCTTCTACGCATTGGGCCCCGGCGTCTGCGTCTGGCTGGCGCTCTCGGAGCTGATGCCCACCCGCATCCGCTCCAACGGCATGTCCATCGCGCTGGTCCTCAACCAAACGGTCTCCACAACGCTGGCCGCCATCTTCCTGCCGGTAGTGGGCAAGTACGGCTACTCCACAATGTTTTACCTATTTGCCGGCTTCACAGTCGTCTACTTCCTGACCGCCGCCTTCTTCATGCCGGAGACCAAAGGGAAGACATTGGAAGAGATTGAGAAGTTTTTTGAGGCTTAATTGAGAGTTATCCTGTGCAACGATGATTCCGAAGTTATTTCATTTGTGTTGACTGCGGACGAAAGCACAGTCCTTATAGAAATCTTTATGCAATCCTCATTCTGAAACTGTGCAACTGTCTGGCTGGAAATAGAAAAGCCCGAATCCATCAGGATTCGGGCTTTTTGTTTATCGATTATGAGTATGACAGAAATCGCGAATTATTATGCAAAGATTTCCACAGATTTGAAGAAATATTTTTGGGTTTGCAGATACCACTGCGGCAGATTCAGTCGGCCTGGACCAGCACGCAGGTGATGTTGTCATGACCGCCGGCCTTTTTGGCGGCTTCGATGAGGCGAGAACAGCGCTGCTCCAGCGGCAGGCTGGAAGAGATAAGCGACTGAATCAGCGAGTCGGACAGTTCGCGAGTCAGGCCATCCGAACAAAGCAGCAGCAGATCGCCGGGCTGCGCATCGAAGTTAAAGCAATCGGGCGTAACCTGACCCTGCGTTCCAAGAGCGCGGGTAATCATGTTACGCATTGGCGAGCGGGCAGCTTCCGCCTTGGTCATACGCCCCATGCGAACCTGTTCTTCCACAAGCGAATGATCGAGCGTAACCTGCTCCAGCGATCCTCCGCGGAGCCGGTAACAACGGCTGTCGCCGATGTTGAGCACCCAGACATGCTGGCTGCGGACCACCACGGCGACAAGCGTAGTACCCATGCCGCTGAGTTTGTAATTGCGCCGGGCACGGGAGTAGATGGCCTGATTCGCAGTCTCGACGGCTTCTTCCGCATCGCGCGGCAGCACCGCTGAGCCGTTGCGTTCATGAAAGATGCGCAGCACCTCATCCACAGCGATCGAACTTGCTACTTCGCCAGCCGCAGCTCCGCCCATGCCGTCACAGACAACATAAACTCCGTCCTCGACCGAGAACCCGAATGCATCTTCATTGGAGGGGCGCTTCCGGCCGCGATCCGTAAGGGCGGCAGCGGTAAAGCGCACAACTGCGGTGGCCACTATATAAAACTCCCGTAAAGAAGTGTATACCCGGATGTGGATAATTGGCACCTTTAAGGTGCCAGAAATGGTTACCCGCTGCTCGAAGCCCGGTTACCTGGCTGGAACTTCCAAGCCGGCAATCTCTACTTCGATCCCGCCATAGTCCGGGTGGTCATTCTCGCGAATTTTATAGGCAAGGTCGATCACCGAGCCTTGTTTCAAGCCGTGAGCAGCGCAGCGAGCGGCCCAGTTCCAGCCAACGCAACGCATAATAGCCGTGCCCGACGCCAGCTCCAGCCGAATGTGCCGCTCTTTCATCACACGTGGCGCGCTGTGCAGGCGAACTCCGCGGGTCACAAAGACCGGCTCCGGGTTTCCATGTCCCAATGGCTCAAGCCGGCGCAGCCATCCAGCCAGCACCGGAGTAATCCGCTCAAGCGGCAGCTCGGCATGGATACGGAGAAGATGTTCCGGCTCCCGACTGGCAAGTTTTTCGTGAGCGTAAGCGACAAGGCCGCGTTTCAGTTCGGTAAGCCGTTCGGCCGGCAGCGCGAATCCAACAGCGAAGGCGTGGCCGCCGAAGCGTGTAAAGAGCGGCGCGGAGGATTCAAGCGCTTCCAGCAGCGGAAAACCATCCACGGAGCGCCCCGAACCATGCGCCACGCCGTCCTCGATGCTGACGACGATAGCGGGTTTCGCCGTACGTTCCACCACGCGTGAGGCAAGAATGCCGATAATGCCGCGGTGCCAGCCTTCGCCATCCACAACAAGCAGAGGCGCGTCTTTCAACTCCGCGTCCTCGGTCAGACGTCTTTCGATTTCGGCAAGCGCAGAGGCCTCGGCATCGCGGCGCTGACGGTTCAAAACCTCAAGCTTGTTTGCCAGATCACGCGCTCGATTCGTATCGCGCGTTGTGAACAGTTCGATGACCTCAGATGCAATGTCCATGCGTCCTGCTGCGTTGATGCGCGGTGCAATGCGAAAGGCGATGTCGAAGCCTGTGATGGCCTTGGATGCGGGATCGAGCGTGGCAGCCTGAAAGAGCGCGCGTAGACCGGCTGCGGCAGGGCGGCGCAGCTCACGCAGGCCAAGAGCTGCGATGACGCGGTTCTCTCCGCGCAGCGGAACAGCATCGGCAATGGTGGCGATGGCCGCCATCTTGAGGAAGCTGGGCAATATCTTTTCGCGAAGCCGTGTGGGATCGTTCCGGTGCGATTCATGATTTTCCAGCAGCGCCTGCGCCAGCTTGAAAGCGATAGCCGCTCCGCAGAGAGATTTTTCCGGATACGTGCAGCTCTGCTGATTGGGATTGAGAATGGCATCGCAGTGCGGCAGCGGGTCGGAAGCGGAAGGAAGGTGATGATCCGTAATGATGAGGTCGAGGCCGATTCTGCGTGCCGTTTCAGCTTCGGCACAGGCGCGCATGCCTGTATCCACAGTGACGACGAGCCGGATGCCCGCGGCGTGAGCTTCTTCCAGCACGCTTGATTGCAAGCCATAGCCCTCACGTATGCGATGCGGAACATGAAAACGCACCGTACCGCCGAGCATCTCAATCGCAGTCTTGAGCAAAACGACGGCAGTGGTGCCATCCACGTCGTAATCGCCGTAGAGCAGGATGGGCTCGCTCTTCGCAATGGCCCGCTCGATGCGTTCGACGGCTGCGTCCATGCCAAGCATGAGCGCGGGCGAGTGAAGCTGATCCGCAGCGGGGTTGAGAAAGATGTGAGCTTCAGCGGCAGTGGAGATGCCGCGAGCCAGTAGCAGTTCGGCGAGCGGCTGGGGAATATGAGCGTCGCGCGCGAGCTTGTCGGCGTCGGGCTGCGGCGGAGAGATTTGCCAGCGTTGCTTGACAGTCATCGGTTCTTTCGCGCCGAAGGCGCAGCCAGCCGCACCGCAGGTGCCTAGTCCACGTCGTCGTGGTCAGGATGGCTATCGATCACGATGTCCTGGAAGCTCTCAATATCTTCAAGCAGCGCCTGATAGCGCTCGTACCACTCGGTGGTAGTTTCATGCAGAAACACGACACCCTGATAGACAAAGCCAAGCTGAATGTATCCCAACATGCCGGTGTACTTGCGGAGCCAATCGGCTTCCACCAGCTCGGAGGCTTCCTCGTCGGGGTAGTTCATCTCGTTGGCTTCTTCAACAAGGGCGTCGAGCTCTTCATGCTCGAGCGTGACCTCACTGAAGGTTACAAAGGGTGCGCCGGCGTGCTTGGCCATCTCGACAAAGTCTTTCCACGAGTCGGGATTGTCTTTGCCGTCCCAGAGGACAGTGGGCACATCTTCGGTTACGAAGCCGGGGAGGCGTTGCATTCCATGACCTTCAATGAAGGCCACCATATCGTCTTTCAGCGAAATCAGATCGTCCTTGCTCATACTCACAGCGTTCATTGTTGCAGATTGGGGCGGGGGTGCGGTAGATGTGCCTCACAACATAAATCGCCGCGCAGGAACCTTGGGAGCGGTGCATTAGTCTGAAGGTGGAGGAAATTTCGATTGCCAGTTTTTGAGCATCATGTATTTGTCTGCCAGAACAGCAGGCCGGAAGACGCGCCGCGTGCATCGTGCACTGTGGATGGAAAGAGCGAGCTGCTCGCGGAGTTGCAGAAGCGTACAAGGGCAGCGAGTCAGGCAGGATTTCTCAAAGGTCCGGTGCGGATCAACAAGGCCGGATGCCTGGATCAGTGCGAGCATGGCCCGACGGTGGTGGTCTATCCAGAGGGTGTATGGTACGGCGGCGTGACGGCAGCGGACGCCGCGGAGATTGTGGAAGAGCATCTTGTGAACGGGCGGCCAGTAGAGCGCCTGCGGATTGCCGATGATTGTTTGAACGCCAAGACATGCCCGCACAAATCGTGAGAATAAGGGCATAAGAACACTTTCGTACCGTATCGCCTACCTGCCAGACGAAGATTTTTCTTAAGCAGCAGATGCGGGAGTCCGATGGATAAAGATGGAGGACTCCAATGCAAACGATATGCGCAATTGTGTTGTGCGGGATGCTGGCGGTCGCAGTGCAGCCGGACCGGAATGGTTCGAATGCGACCGATCCCAGCGCGGATGTGGGCGCTTCAGTGACGAGCATCTATGCGCTCGCGTTTCATCCGGAAGTGGGCGAGCTGCCACCAGGCGCGATCTATGTATGCCGCGCGCGGATCATGCCGGGCGCGAATGCGGAGCAGCCGGCGAAGGGTTCTGGCAACAGCGCGGGATGTGCTCTTGAGATTCCGTTCGCCTGGCAGGCGAACCGCCCGCAGCCGGCGGCAACGCTGAGCTACGAGGTGGATGCAGTCAGCGTGGATGGACGCGTGCTGCGATCCGTGGAACGAGATGGCCTTCCGCTACCGGCACCGATGGCCGACACCAAGGCGTACATAGAGCTGAGTTTTTGATGGTTGCGTCAGGCCCGGTAAAATTAATACCGGATGACCTCTACAGAGAATACTGATTCGAACGCTGACTCGCTGCTTGCCGGCAGCCGCTTTGTACGTGCTTGCCTGCGCAAGCCCGTGGATCGTACGCCCGTTTGGTTTCTGCGCCAGGCGGGGCGCTACATGCAGGAGTACCGCGAGGTACGGAAGCATCACACGCTGGTGGAGATTTGCAAACAACCGCAGCTAGCCGCCGAGGTGACTATTACCGCCGCTGAAAAGCTCGGCGTGGATGCGGCCATCATCTTTGCCGATCTGCTGCTGCCGCTGGAGCCTATGGGCCTGGACTTTGAGTTTCAAGCAGGTGAAGGACCAGTGGTGCATCGGCCGGTACGAACGGCTGAGGACGTGCGCGCACTGCGGACCGACCGCACGAGTGATCTGGAATATGTGTCTATCGCAATTCAGAAGGTGGCGGGGCATTTCCGCGACCGGCTGGGAATCATCGGCTTCTGCGGCGCGCCGTATACGCTGGCCAGCTACATGATTGAGGGCGGCGGATCAAGGAATTACATCGAGACAAAGAAACTGATGTATCAGAACCCTCCGGCATGGAACCTCCTGCTGGATAAGATCGTGATTGTGCTCACGGAGTATTGCCGCCAGCAGGTGCAGGCTGGAGCCGATGTCATACAGATCTTCGACAGTTGGGTGGGTTCGCTTTCGCTTGCGGATTATCGCGATTACGCTTTTGCGGTAAGCAAGCGGCTGGTGCGCGCCGTGCAGGAGATGGGAGTGCCGGTGATCTACTTTGGCGTGGATACGGCAGGGCTGCTTGGAACCATGGCGGAAACCGGTGCGGATGTGATTGGCCTCGATTGGCGGCAGCCGTTGCATGAAGGCTGGGCTGCGGTGGGACACACGCGAGCGGTGCAGGGAAACCTCGATCCCATTACGCTTTTTGCGCCGGTGGAGATTCTGGAGACGCGGGTAAAGGAGATTCTGCGCTCGGCGGCGGGCAGACCGGGGCATATCTTCAACCTGGGTCATGGAATCGTACCTGGAACGCCGGTAGAAAACGTGCAGGCGGTGGCGAAGATGGTGCGGGATTTTAAGTGGGAGAGCGTAAATGCTTAAGCAGGCCGTTCTGCTGCTGGCGCATGGCACGCCGGAGACGGTGGAGCAGATTCCGGAGTATCTGCGGAACGTGGTGAGCGGGCGGCCCATGCCACAGCACGTGGTGGAGGAGATTCAGCAGCGGTATTCGCTGATTGGCCACAGTCCGCTGACGGAGCTGACACTCGAACAGGCGCGGCTGACTGAGGCGGAGTTGGCGCAAGCCGGTCAGGCCGTGCGGGTCTATGTCGGCATGCGGAACTGGCGTCCTTATATACCGGATGTGGTTCAACAGATGCGCGCCGACGGCGTAGAAGAGGCCGCGGTCATTTGCCTGGCGCCGCAGAACTCGCGCACCAGTGTAGGGCTCTACCGGCGGGCAGCGCTGGCCGAGGCCGGCGCAATGCGGATCGACTTTACAGATGGCTGGGCCGAGCATCCGCTGCTGGCCGACGCCTTTGCGGAGCGGCTACACGATGCGCAGGCTCGCATGAAAGCTGAAACAGGCGGCTATGCTCCGGTGCTCTTTACCGCACATTCCGTGCCTGCGCGGACGGTCCAGCCGCCGGCTCCCGACGAAAACCACCCGCGGCACTGGCCGGGCGAGGGCGCCGACCCCTACGAACAGGACGCGCGTACAACGGCGGAGCTGGTAGCAATGCGCGTGCCGGAAATTCCAGCATGGCACTTTGCGTTTCAGAGTCAAGGGGCCAGTGGTGGCCCGTGGATTGGGCCGACAGTGGAAGAAATGCTGGATTCACTGGCGTCACAATCCGTCAAGAATCTGATTCTGCAGCCGATAGGATTTCTGTGCGATCACGTTGAAATCTTGTACGATGTGGATGTAGCGTTTAGGAGATATGCCGCCGGGAAGGGAATTCGTCTTGAGCGCCCGGAATCTCTGAATGCTTCGGCCACATTGGCGCGCGCGCTTGCGGATCTGGCGGAAAGAGGGCTAAAAAAGCTCCGCACCGCTTGACCGGAATGGAACCGGAAGTAACGTTTCCAAGTTGAAACTTTCGTTACCTTAAATTTCTTAGATTGCCTGCAATCAATTTACGCGTTTTGTGTCAAACCAAGATGAACAGAACGTTCTCTATGCAGGTATCCGGATGAACGGATTCCAGGCGAGAGCGGGCTGGAAATCTTTCAGGCCGAAGCTCTAAGCTACGGCTATTGCAGGTGGCAAAGGCGTGCAGGCACGACCGTACAAACCGGGATCAGAGCGCAATCCTGCGGGATTGATTTGTCCGCGCTGCGGAAGCGGCCATTTGCGTCGCATCAAGCGTGAAGGCTTTTTTCAACTCAAATTTTGGACGCACTTCGGCATGTATCCCTGGGAGTGCGGCCAGTGCCGCAAGACGACTCTCTTCCGCTGCCGCGGTGAACGCAAGCACAAGCGTTCTGCCACTGCGCAGGAGCCGGTATAATTCTCCAGAATTAACCGGAGCGCATCCATCGTGAATCTAACTTTCCTTCCGCTCAAGCGTACGGCAGGTGTTTTGTCTTTTGTCCTGGCGCTGTGCGCCTTGTCCTTTGCGCAGAAATTGGCTACTACTCCACCAATGGGTTGGAACAGTTGGGATGCCTACGGCTTCACCATCGATGAAGCGCAGTTCAAGGCTAACGTGCAGGTATTGGCTTCCATGCGCGCGTTGGGTTGGCAATATGCCGTCGTCGACGAGGGCTGGTATATGCGGAATCCGGCTGGGCATAACCTGGCGGAGCGCAACTATCTTTACGATGCCAATGGCCTGCTTGAGCCGGACGAGGCTCGTTTTCCCTCAGCGGCAAGTAACGCAGGTTTCAAGCCGATTGCCGACTGGGTACACAGTCAGGGCCTCAAATTCGGCATTCACATTATCCGCGGCATTCCCAAACAGGTGGTTGAGGCCAATCTGCCCATCGGCGGTTCAGCCTTTCACGCGGCAGACGCGGCAGATACCACCGAGACCTGCCCCTGGGACGACGCCAACTACGGCGTGAAGGACAACGCCGCCGGCCAGGCCTATTACGACTCCATGCTGAAGCGCTACGCCGAGTGGGGCCTGGACTTCATCAAGGTGGATTGCATCTCCGACCACAAGTACCGTCCCACTGAGATTCGGCAGATCGCCGAAGCCATCCGCAAGACCGGGCGGCCAATCGTGCTGAGCCTTTCACCGGGACCGACAAATCTCTCCAATGCGGACGTAGTCATGAAATACGCGCAGATGTCGCGCATTACCGACGATCACTGGGATTTGTGGAAGAATTCCGACACGAAGTCAGAGTTTCCCTTCGGTTTGAGCGAGGAGTTCGATCGCATCGCAGCGTGGAACAAATATTCGCGGCCCGGCTTCTGGCCCGATCCGGATATGTTGCCCGAAGGATCGTTGATGCCGCATCCCGGCTGGGGCCAGCCGCGCCAGACCCGCTACACGCAGGACGAGCAGCGGACGGAGTTCACCCTGTGGGCCATCTCCCGCTCGCCGCTGATCTATGGTGGAAGCCTGACCAAGCTGGACGATTTCAACCGGTCATTACTAACCAACAAAGAGGCCTTGGAGATCGACCAGAAGGCTGACAAGAGCGGACCCGCTGTCATGCCCATGAACGACGGTTCTCCGCTGCCGTGGCGGGCGTGGTACGCGCATGTCGGCAGCAAAACCTATGCCGCGGTCTTCAATGTTAGCGACGCACCCATCAAAACAGATGTCGCATGGCTCAGTTTCCACCTTACGGATAAGCCGCATTCGGCCTACGATGTGTGGGCAGCCAAGAAGATCCCCGTATCAAAAGCGCTGCATGTGGAGCTTGCGCCGCATGCTTGCGCACTGTACCGCGTGGAGTAGCCAGGATGCCGGCTGAACATGAGAAAATAACGCTGTAGACGTATGCCTTTCTTGCGCTCCACTTTTATCGCATTCTCCCGTAATCGCAGCCTTCGCCGCGTTGGCGAGCGCTCCCGCATAGGCGTCAAACTCAGCTCCCGCTTTGTGGCAGGAATGGAGATTGACGATGCGCTGCGCGTGACTGAAGCCGTAAACCGCCAGGGAATGGCAGTAACGCTGGACGCCCTGGGCGAGAGCGTCAATAACGAAGCCGAAGCGCAACGGGCCGCTGAGATTTATCACCAGCTTCTGGATGCGATTGCCGCGCGCAAACTGAACGCAAATGTGAGCGTCAAGCTGACCCAGATGGGCCTCGAGCTCTCGCGCGATCTGGCGGAGACAATTGCCGGCAATCTTGCCGAGCACGCGCGCTCTATCGGCTCCTTTGTCCGCGTTGATATGGAGGACTCCTCGCTGACGCAGGTCACGCTGGACATTGTGCGGCGCGTCCACGCGCAGGCGGGCATGCGCGGCGCCATCGGCATTGTGATCCAGTCCTACCTGTATCGCTCACAGGCAGATATTGAGCAGCTACTGGCTGACGGCATCCGCGTGCGGCTATGCAAGGGCGCGTACAAGGAGCCGGCCGGTGTGGCTTTCCCCAACAAGCCCGATGTGGATGCCAACTACATCCGCTTGAGCTGCAAGCTGTTGGACAGCGCGGTCTATCACGGTTTGGCAACGCACGATCCGAAGATGATTGAAGCGGCAAAATCATACGCTTCGCAGCATGGCATAGAGCCCAGCCGCTTTGAGTTTCAGATGCTGTTTGGAGTGCGGCGAGATCTGCAGCGGCAGTTAATCCACGAGGGCTACAACGTGCGCGTCTACATTCCCTTCGGCCGCGAGTGGTATCCATACTTCATGCGCCGGCTGGCTGAGCGGCCCGCGAATGTATTGTTCCTGGCGAAAAGTCTGCTGAAATCATAACGACGGAAAAGGGAAGAACGTAAAACCCGCTCGGATCAATTCCGAGCGGGTGGTTTTTGATAGTCCCTTAGCCCTCTGGTCCCAAAGCCCCTTAGCCTTTAGAGCATTTCTCCTCTTGCTGTGGAGCGACCCCTGGCCGCAAAAGCAAATACGCGGCGAGGGTGGGGCACACGAACTTTATACCTTGGGGAGAGATGCTCTCATGTTGCGGCCTGGGACGGCAGCGTTTGAGGATTTTTCAGGAGTAACTTTCGCTTTTTGTTTTCCCTGCAGGGCTGTTTTTTGAAGAGTGGGAAATTATGCCGCTATGTGATTGTTTTTGTGTAATTTACCGATTATTTACGGTGTTTACTAATTGATTATCATGAGTGGTTACTTTTGAGGGGACACCCTCGAAAAAAAAATTTCGCGGCTGCCTTGAAAGAGCTACGGCCCGAATCCTTTTTGGGTTCGGGCCGTGGCTTTTTCTCCTGCTGATTCTGAGTAAAGCATAAATGGGGTTAATTGCATGCAAAGTTTCTGAAGGAGGTGGGGTTACGAAAGGGTGGTGGACTTTGGTAACTAAGGACGAGGGACGAGGGACGAAGGACGAAGGGCGAAGGAAAAGAGCAGTTCTCTTCTTGCTGTGGAGCGATCCCAGCCTGGCCGTAAAAACGAATACGCGGCGAGGGTAGGCGCCCGAACTGGTAATGGCTCAGTTTGAAAAACATCCCGCAGGGGCTAAAGCCCATAGACTTTTATCAGCCGGATTTTCGGCACGACTCAAGTCGTGCCCTGTTACAAAACAATTCAAACTGAGGCGGATTTTCGGCACGACCAGAGCAGTTCTCTTCTTGCTGTGGAGCGACCCCACCCTAGCCGCAAAAACAAATGCGCGGTGAGGGTGGGGCACCCGAACTTTATATCTTCGGGAGAGATGCTTTAAGTCCCCGTCTTTACTGCACTGGTCGCGCTTTACCGTCTTTTACGCTCTCGTCGATGATGGAGCGCATCTGCTTGTCCGCTTCGCCAGCCATGCGGCCCATCTCACCGCCCAACTTGCCCTGCGCCGCACCGATTTGTGACATCTTCGCAGCTATCCGGCTGTACGCCTCGGCATCGATCTTGTACTGCACATTCCTGGACACGGTATTGGCCTCGTCGTCGCCGAATTTCTTGCTGACTTCGGCCATCTTCTCCGACAATTCCGCCAGCTTCTGCTGGTCAATCGCGTTGATCTTCGGCATTTCGAGGCTGACCATCTTATTGATCAGCTCCGATAGCTTCTTGTCGAAGTCAGGCTGCGTGGCCTGAAGCTGCGCCATCTGCCGTTTCAGGTCATCGAGCTGCTTTTGATCGATGGGCGCAATCTTCGGTACTTGCATCTTTGCCATCTGCGCGCTCAAATCGGCCATCTGCTTTTGAAACTCCGGCTCGCGGGCGCGCATTTCGGCCGTCTGCCGTTCGAGTTCCGCCTGGTTGAAGCCGGACGCAGCCAACTCACGGTCAACGTCTGCCTTCTCAAGCACTGCATCTTCTCTATGTTGCTTGCTAAGAGCCTTCATCTGTTCGCCAAGCTGGTCCATAGGCAGGTAAATGTCGTGGATGCGTGCTATCACCGCCGGATCTTCCACGATGTACTCCTTACCGTCGCGCTTGAACCAGAAGAAGTCGCCATGCGCCTGCTGGCGAGCCTTTTCGAAAGATTTGTCGCTGTCGTTGCCGGTGAACCGTTCATGCTGCCCGTTCTTTGTGATTACGGCGTAGGAATCGCCTTTGTCCTGGCCGGAACCTGACTGGCTGGAACCATAGGCATAGGAATAACCGCGCCCGTAGGAGGTAGTATCCACGTTCGCATACGAGCTGGTGGCGACGTGTACATCCGGATGAATCGCTCCGACGAATACCTTCACGTCCGGATGAATGGCGCCGACGGAAACACTGACGTCCGGGGAAACGAGCAAAGCCGGAACTGGAGGAATCGTCACTACAACCGGAGTCGGAGTCGGAACAGGAGCGGGAACTGGAACCGCGATCGGCGCAATATCCGGCGTTGCCGGAGCAGGCGGAATCGTAATCGCCGTATCATCCGGGTGCGAGACGCCGGTGGTAGTGGTTGCCTGCGCGTTTTGTGGGGCGCTGGCCGGCGCCTGTGCGGGCGCGGTCTGCTGTGCCGGATTGGTTTGTTGCGCCGCCGGAGCCTGCTGCGCCTTGGCTTCCACGCGCACAAGAGCAGTGGCGGCGAAGACAGCCAGTGGAGCGAGAATTATTGCGGCCAGGATACGCGACCGTCCACCGGCAAAGGCCTGCCGGAAGCGGGTCTCGTTCAACAGCCATTCAATGCGTTCGGTAATGCGTTCTTTGCGTGCCATAGCGACCCCAAGTGTAGTTTCAAAATGGTTGGTGTGGGGCCGGCTCGCAAACTCCAGCAGGATTTGCGCGTAGCTGGTACGGCTGGCAGCTTGAGCCACGGCGGCATGGTCGCTGATGGCCTCGCTCAGATTAGAAAGCTTGCGTTTGAGCCACCAGCCGAGCGGACTGAACCAGAAGATAGCTGCGTACAGACCGGCTGCGAATTGCAGGTAAAAATCGCGCTGGCGCACATGCGAGCTTTCATGCGCAAGCACGATACCGAGCTTGTCCGAATCCCATTCGGCGTAATCGGCGGGCAATAAAACGCCCGATCCGATTGTGACAGGAGACGTAATCTCGCTGTGCACACGAACAGGGATGCTTGTCTCAGCCAACTGAATGGGCCAGGCAGATTTCCAAAGGCGCATTGCAGCGATCAGGCCATAGAAAAGCCGCCCCAGCAGCGCTATTGCCACTACAAGATAAAAAGCCCATGTGGCATCCGCGGCCGCCGTCAGAATCGGAGAGATCTTCCGTGTGGCATAAGCCGCAATCGCGCGTGGCGGATACTGCGGCCCAAGCGGACCGGTAAGTTCCTGCGGAGTGGAAGTGCGTTCGACTGCCGGAATAGAAGCAGTTTCAGCAGAAACAGTTAGAGCCGAAGCAGATACAACAGGAGCCGGCTCCTCATACGAGGGCGCGGAAGCCTCACGCATCTGATTCGCCCCCGGAACCCTAACAGGCGCCGCAGCCTTCGCCTCGGCGTGCGCGTTGAACGAACTGAAGGATTCGAGCCATGCTTTCGATTTCGTCACAACTTTGGAGCCCACTGTGGATGCGCCAGGAGGCCATGCGGGAAGCCAGTTCTGTTGCGCAAGCCACGGGGAAAGCCATGGGGAAGTTAACGGCATGAGCATTGCGCCGGCCAGCACCAGCGTCCAGGCAGCCTTTTGCGCCACCACATGACGCAGGCGCAGGACCGTAATTCCGCCCGCCACGGCAAGCGCCGCAGCCAGGCCACGGAGAGCCGCGGCGGCCACTGGAACCACTGCTGAGGAAACAAAGGCGATCATTGCTTCTCCTCCTTCTGTACGGGCTTTCTGGCTGGGTCGGATTGATTCTGGGCCTCGGCAATGCGCCGGGCCAGCCGCGCAAGTTCGCCGCGGTCAAGAACCTTCTGGTCCACCAGACCGACCAGCAGCGCCTCCACCGAGCCCTCGCAGAACCAGTCCACGATTCGCTTGGCCGCACGCGCCGCAACGCGCTGGCGAGACTCCGCAGGACGGTAAATAAAGGTGCGGTTCTCCAACGAGTGCGCCACATAGCCTTTTTCTTCCAGCCGCCGCAGAACGGTGCGGATCGTTGAATCCTTGAGCGGGCGTGCAAGCTCTTCGCGGGCCTGCTCGGCAGAGACTGTGCCCAGCCGCCAGACAATGGAGAGCAGTTCGCGCTCCAGTTCGCCGAGATCACTCGGATCGTGAACGGGCGGATTATGAGGGGACGGAATGTTACGCGTCATAGTGTTACTGACAGTAACATACAAAGAAGGTGAGCGCGCAAGAATTTTTTTATGGCGCTGAATCAGGGCTAAAACGGATTCGTGACCTGCGCGCCCCCGCACGATAGTTCAGCCCGGCGCGCGCGCATCTGAGCTCCAGAGGGGGAAGCGGGTCGCCGTTAGCGATAGTGTTCCACAAAACAGAAGACGCTCGTGAGCCATGCAAACGCTTTTGGCCGATCCCGGTAGATCATAATGAGGCAAAATGGTATCAGTGGGGATGGAGCGTTATTCATAATGGTGGTAACGTTACACCTATGTGTTAAAAAGATCGTCAAACAAGAGTCACTTGGAATCAACCGGGTCGTTGTTAACGATCAGGCTCTTACAATGGTTATCAGTTCAGTGGGGCAAGGCAGGGAATGAGCGAAAGCGCAATTGTGCTGGGACTGGATGGTGGCGGAACGCGGACGCGTGCGTCCGTTTCTCACGAAGGTCGCATTCTGGCCTTTGCGGAAAATGGCTCCATCAAGCGGCTGCGCGTGGGTGCAGCTGTGGCAGAAGAGAACCTGCGCGAGCTGCTGGCAGAGCTTTACAAGCAGGCCGGCGTAACCCAGCTTGCAGCGGCCTGCGCGGGAGTGGCTTCCTCCAAGATGCCTGGCGTCCAGGAGTGGATCCAGGCCGTCTTCACCGATTTCAAGATCACCGGCTCGGAGATCGTAGGCGACGAGGTCATTGCGCTCGACGCAGCCTTCAAGGGCGGTCCTGGGATTTTGCAGATTGCCGGCACAGGCTCCAATTGCATTGGCCGCGCGCCGGACGGAGGATGGGAGAGCTGTGGCGGATGGAGTTCGCGTCTCGGCGATGAAGGCTCAGGCTACTGGATTGGCCTGCACGCCGTGCGCCGCGCGCTGCGCGCATACGATCACGAGGAGCCGACGCGGATTCTCGACGTCGTGAGCACCCTCTGGGACGCAAAGGATATAGATGAACTGATCAATATCGGCGACGCCACGCCGGGGCCGGACTTTGCCACCCTCGCACCGCATATCAGCCAGCTTGCCGAGGAAGGCGATGCCGTGGCCATTGGCGTGCTGAAACAAGCCGCGGCAGATCTGGTGGAATCGGTGCTGCTGGTCCGCGCCAAGCTGCGGCGCAAGCACAATCTCAGCCAGGAAGTCCCCGCCGCATGGATCGGCAGCATCGTCGGCAAGTCGCGCCTTGTCCGGGAAGGCTTCTTCGCCGGTCTGCACGCAGCAGCTCCAGAGATGCCAGTGCTCGACTACGAAATCAACGGCATTGACGGTGCCGTATGGCGCGCCGAACGGCTGGCCGACGTATTATTGCAAACCAACGCATAAATTTCAAGCCGGAACGAGACTTTTCAGCCATGTTTTGTGTCTCCATCTGTAGAATTTAACGGAGGAGTGTGTCTTATGCCTGACTTGGCGCTTCTTGCGAAACCCCTTCGTCTCTCCGCTCTCTTCGCAACGGTTCTGGCATCTGCTCTTACAGCCCAGACGCCGCAACAGCCGCAAGCCCCTGCTCCCGATCCGGCCAGTATCGCCGCGCAGCCCGCGCCCTCGCTGACCATCACCAGCCGTGAGGTTCTGCTCGATGTGGTCGTCACAGACCAGAATCATCATCCCGTAACCGGGCTCACCAGGGCTGATTTCACCATTACCGAGGAGAAGCAGCCGCAGCTCCTTCGGCATATAGAAGAGCACGCCACCTTGAGCGCAGCCGATGTGTCAAAACTGAAAGCCGCGCCGCCTCTGCCGCCCAATACCTTCACCAATTTCGCCCCGGTGGTCAACAGCAACGCCTACACGGTGATCCTGCTGGACGCGCTCAACACGCCCATCGACGCGCAGATGCAACTGCGCGCGCAGCTGATCTCCTACCTCAAGCACATGGAGCCTGGAACGCCGATCGCCATCTTCCAACTCGATACCGAGATGCGTCTGATCCAGGGCTTCTCCACCGATCCCAAGGTGCTGCTGGCAGCGGCAGATAGCAAGCGCGACATGCCCTCGCTGCAGAAGCCGGCCCCCGGCAACCACTATTACAACGTCGTCTCAAAGAACCAGATTCTGGGCCAGGGGATGCAATCCATCGGGCGCTATCTGGCCGGTTTCCCAGGGCGCAAGAACCTGGTCTGGTTCACGGGCTCCGTTCCCCAATGGGCAACTGGCTCACCCACGCTGGAAGAGGTGGAGCGTCGTGTCGGCAATCCCTTCAAGGACAGTTTCAATGTCTTTGACGACCAAATGGCCGGGTTGACCGACGCAATGAGCCTGAGCCGCGTCGCGGTCTATCCCATTGATGCGCGTGGCCTGCAGACACTGCCCAACTTCGATGCCTCTCGCCGCCGGCCGGTCAGCAGCATGGGCTTCTACAACAATCAGGCCTTTGGCCACATGGAACTGGATCAGGTTGCCAATGCCACCGGCGGCAAGGCTTACTACAACACCAACGGCCTCAAGGAAACGCTGGCCGAAATCGTCAACAACGGCTCCAATTACTACACGCTGGCCTATTCCACCACCAACCAGACGTGGGACGGCAAGTTCCGCCACATCCAGATCACGGTCAACCGCCCCGGCGTAAAGCTGCAGTACCGGCCCGGATACTATGCTTTGGATCGCACGCAATTCGAACAGCGGCAGCTTGCCTCGCTTCAGAAGCGCATGGCGGCCGGGCAGCAGCCGGCCCAGTCACCGCCACAGGCGTCCCAGGATGCCCCTGTTGTAGACGAAAACGGTGCGACGATCAAGAGGCCTAACGGCGGCTTTGAAGCAGTCATGGCGCTTGGCGCTGTTCCGCCCACGGAAATTGTCTTTACAGCCAGTGTGGACATTGATAACAGCGTGGTGAAGCTGAGCAAGAGCGACACGTTGCCGAAGGACAATTACCTCAAGCCGGAATACAAAGACAAGCCATTCCACACCTTCAACCTCGACATCCACACCGATCCGAGATCGCTGAGCATTACGCAGTCGCCGGACGGCAAGCGGCATGCCTCTCTGCTATTTGTGACCGCGCTCTACACCGCGGACGGCGAAATGATCAACTCCATCCAGAGTACGACCACGTTTGATATGACAGACGCGGCTTACCGCAAGCTGCTGAAAGACGGCCTGCCCGTCAAGCAACAGATTGCCGTGCCTGTGAAAGGGAATTACTTCCTGCGCGTAGGCATTCACGACCTCAGCAGCGATCGCGTAGGCGCAGTCGAGATTCCCGTCGACCAGGTGCATCCGAACGTAGTGCCGCAAGCCCTGGCGTCCCGCTAGGCGACTGTTTTCAGAAAGTCAGTTCGACTACCAAGCCGGGTGCCCATGTCCCTGTAGTTGGGGCGCGGGCTTTAGCACCTGCGGGGATAGCAACTCCAATCTCTAAACTATTCTGCCCGCATGAATCGCTTGCACCAGCCTACCCGCCGCATCCACAGCGACGAGGTTGGCAGGCTGCCCAACAGCAACCGAACCGGCCCGATCACTGAATCCGGTCATCGCAGCAGGATTCGCGCCCAGGAGCCGCAAGCCATTCTCCACCGTCGCACCGGTAAATTCGATAAAGTTCTTCAGCGCGCGATCCAGCGTAAGCACGCTGCCTGCAAGCACGCCGTTCGCCATCGCCTTGCCATTCGCCACCTGAACGGGAAATCCGCCCAGCATGTACTGGCCATCGGGCATTCCAGCGGCAGCCATTCCGTCGGTAATCAGAATTGCGCGCTCTGCGCCCTTGGCTTTCCACCACAGCCGCACCAACTCCGGCGCAGTATGAATGCCATCGCAGATCAGCTCGGCAAAAAGATCGTCTCTCGTCAGCACGACTCCCAGTATGCCCGGCTCGCGATGGTCCAGCGGGCGCATGGCATTGAAGGTATGCGTGGCGCTGGTGGCTCCGGCAGCCAGCACCGGATCCGTCTCGGCAGCGGTAGCATTTGAGTGCCCAACGGATACGCGCACGCCTTTTGCCGTGGCATGAGCGGCAAGCTCGGCGGCTCCGGGCAGCTCCGGCGCCAGCGTCATCAGGCGCACGTGGCCTTCTGCTGCTTCAAACATCCGGTCAAAGACATCAATCTGTGGCGCAAGCAGCAGATCCGGCGGATGCACGCCGCGCTTGGCATGCGAGAGAAACGGTCCTTCGAGATGAATGCCGATGGGCCAGGTCGTGATTTGTTCCTGTGCGCCCTCCTGAGCCTTTTCGATCAGCTTCGCCAGCCCATTGAGCGACCGCAGGGTGGCATCGATCGGCGCGGTAACCGTGGTGGCCAGATACGCACCCACGCCGCGCTTCACGAGGAAATTTCCAATCGTGAGCAGCGCCTCCGGCGTAGCCTCCATCACGTCATGCCCGGCAGAACCGTGAATATGCACGTCAAAAAACGCAGGCCCCAGCGTCAGGCCGGGAAATGCATGCAGTTCGCCCGCTGGAATCGCAGCTTCCTTCCGGCTTGCAATGGAGGCGATCCGGCCATCTTCAACAACGATGACAGGCGATTCGACAACCTTGCGACCGTCCCAAAGCCGGTCTGCTGTAAATACAGAGCGCATAGCTGCCCATTATCGCAGGCGGCAGGACAATGTCTTCAACCAACAAGTTACATTTTTGTAACACCACAACCACTCCTGTTTTGCTACGGTGTTTGCATGAAGTCGAAGAGCCTTGTTGTGTTCGCTATTTCAGTTCTGTTGACGGGCGGTGCGGCTCTAATCGCGCAAAGCGCCACGCAGACGCCATCCCAGACAATCGATCTCCCCACCAGCAAGCAACTCATCGAAGACGTTCCAGGGCATCCGCAGAGGCTCAACAGCCTGCCGGTATCCATTGCCGTTTCGCCGGACAAGCGTTACGTAGTCACCCTCAATGACGGCTACGGCACATACGAGTCGCGCTACGATCAGTCGCTGGCCGTCTATGACACGCAAACCGGATCGGTGGCCGATTTTCCCGACGATCGCACACAGCTTCGCCTGCGGGCCGGCGGCAAGCAGACCCTCTATTCCGGCCTCGCATTCAGCCATGATGGACGGCATATCTATGCCAGCATGGGTTCATTATCCGATCCCAATGGCGAAAAACCGGGCGACACCGGCAATGGCGTGGCCGTGTATAGCTTCACCGCGGGCAAGATAGCGCAGGAGCGATTTATCCCACTGCCTCCGCAGCAGCTCGCCCCTGGTCGTAAAACGCGTGTCCTGGACGAGAAAGACGGCGACAAGAGCATTCCGTTTCCAGCGGCGATTGCGGTGATTGGGGACTCCAGCAGCGAGAAGATCCTGGTGGCAGGCAATCTCTCCGATGATGTGCTGCTGGTAGACGCAGCCAGCGGCAAGATCGAGCATCGCTTCGATCTTGCCGAGAGCGATGCCGTGCCCAGCGTCTACCCCATTGCCCTTGCGGCAACGCGAGACGGCAAGCATGCCTTTGTAGCGCTGTGGAATGCGTCAGAGATCGTCGAATTGGACCTGGCCAAGCTCACCGTGGAGCGCAAGCTCGCGCTGGACAAGCCTGAAAACCCAATAGCGCCAGGCTCACACCCCTGCGCGCTGGAGTTTTCTCCGGATGAACGTACACTCTATGTCGCGCTCGAAAACCGGGATAGTGTAGCTGCAGTCGATGTAAGCGCGCTGGTCGTGCGGGCTACCTTCGACACGCGGCTACCCCGTCAAACCTACTTTGGCGCGGAGCCTGTCGCTCTGGCGCTGAATGCCGCTGGAACGCGCCTCTACGTCGCGAACATGGCCGCGGATGCCGTCGCCGTTCTCGATACGACGAAGATCAAGCCGGCCGCAAAACCAAACTCCAAATTTCTCGCTCCCGCCATTCCGGCGGAAGGCTTCATTCCCACGGAGTGGCTCCCATTCTCGCTCGTCGGGAACAGCGGCAAGCTCTACATCGCCACCGGCAAAGGGCGCGGCACCGGCCCGAATAACATGCCGCAGCCAACTGTTCCGGGAACGAGTGACCGGCCTACGGCGAACCGCAGCACCTATATCGGCACGCTGCTCTATGGTTCTCTCGCTGTGGTGGATGAATCAGAGATCGCGGCTCACCTGTCGAACTGGACCGCCGCGGTCATCGAATCCAACCGCATGAAGGGCGCCGAAGAGAAGATCGCCTTTGCAGGTGCAGGCGGCGGAAGCCGCATCAAGCATGTGATCTACATCATCAAGGAGAACCGGACCTACGACCAGATCTTTGGCGATTTGAAATCCAACGGCAAGCCTGTAGGCAACGGCGACCCAAGCCTCACCATGTTCGGCGCGGATGTTACGCCGAATCTCCACAAGCTCGCGTTGCGGTTCGGCGTGCTCGACAACTTCTACGATTCAGGCGAGGTCTCAGGTGATGGGCATGTCTGGTCGAACGCCGCCATCGGCAGCGACTATCTTGAAAAAACCTGGCAGCAGAGCTATCGCAACACGCAGCGCACGTATGACTTTGAAGGCGTAGTGGCATATAACTATCCCATCCTGCAGAAAATTCCCGATGTGAATGAGCCAGCCAGCGGATATCTGTGGACCAACCTTGCCGCGCATCACAAAACGTATTACCACTTTGGCGAATACATCTCCACCGTCTTCTGCACAGACGCGCGATCGGAGCAGCTACCAGCCAATCCGCAGGAAGGCCCCATGCTGCGCGGCAGCGACTGCTCAAAGAAATCCATCGAGCCCGGCGAGCCAATACCTGAAGCGTGGGGCGGTGGCACGAACAAATGGCCGTGGGCCATTCCGCTCATCGCCACCAACACAGCCACCAAGCCGGAGCTGGTAGGCCACTATGCGCCAGAGGCTCCGGACTTCGATCTCATGGTGCCGGACCAAATTCGCGTGGATATCTTCATGCATCATCTCAAGGGCTGGATCGCGGACAAAGAGCAGGGCAAAGACACCATGCCGGAGTTCGTGATGCTGCGTCTCGGCAATGATCACACCGCAGGCACGCGCCCTGGAGGTCCCACGCCGAAATCCTCCGTCGCCGACAACGATCTTGCCGTCGGCCGCGCCGTCGAAGCCATTTCGCATTCAGCCTTCTGGGGCGATACGGCCTTCTTCGTTGTGGAGGATGACGCGCAAGCCGGGGCAGACCATGTCGATGCGCATCGTTCGATAGCGCTGGCCATTAGCAAATACGCGCCTCACGGCCCCGCAGATGCGCCGATTGTGGATAGCCGCTTCTACACCACCGTCAGCATGATCCGCACCATGGAACTGTTACTTGGCCTGCCGCCGATGAATAACAACGATGCCTTCGCATCGGTCTTTTCTCCGCTCTTTACCGGCGCAGGCGATCAGCCGGTATACGATGCCGACTACTCCAACCGCGACAACAATCTCATCTACACGGCGAATAAGAAGACCGCTCCCGGCGCGCAGGACAGCATGAAGATGGACTTTCGCCACGCCGACCACGCCGACACGCAGAAGCTCAATGTAATTCTCTGGAAGGACACCATGGGAGACAAACCTGTGCCGGCGATGCTCAAGGTGCGCGTCAAACGGACGACGAAGGATGATGACGACGATTAGGAATCTCGTTTGCGCTGAGCCGTGTCCCGCAGAGTAGACTTACGCCATGACAAAACGGATCGGCATTCATGTCGGCACCTCCGGCGGCGCATCGAACGCAGTTCTGCGCGCGGAAGAGGTCGGCGCAAACACCTTCCAGATCTTCTCCTCCAGCCCGCGCATGTGGCGCGCGCCCAAGATCAAGCCGGAAGAAGCCGCGCGCATGAAGGAGCTGCGCGCCAAGCACAACGTCAGCCCGCTCGTCATCCACACCAGCTACCTGGTCAATGTCTGCAGCCAGAACGAAGAGGTACGGCAGAAGAGCATAGACGGATTTCGCGGCGAGATTCAGCGCGCCCTAGACCTTGGCGCGGAGTATCTTGTCCTCCATCCCGGCTCCTGGAAAGGACTCACCCGAGACGAAGGCCTCAAGCTGGCCGGGGACTCCATCGAGAAAGCCATTGACGGCCTGCCCTGGCAGGGAACTCCCTTCAGCATCCTCATCGAAAACACCGCCGGCGCGGACTACTCCCTTGGCGCAAACTTTGAGCAGGTGTCGGAGCTGGTCACGCGCCTGCGCAACCACGCTCCCGTCGGTGTCTGCCTCGATACCTGCCACACCCACGTCTCCGGCTACGATATCGTCACGCCCGAAGGCTATGAAGAGACCATGAAACAGGCCGCATCCACCTTCGGATTCGACTCAGTCAAAGTCTGGCACTGCAACGACGCCAAAGCCGCCCGCGGATCAAAGCTCGACCGCCACGAGCACATCGGAAAGGGAACCATCGGCATAGAGCCATTCCGTCGTCTGCTCAACGACAAACGCTTCGCCCACGCCGCCTTTATTGCCGAAACCCCGGTAGATGAGCCCGGCGACGAGCTGCGGAATGTGGAGGCGTTGAAAGGTCTGGTAGCGTGATTTTTTGAAACAGGTTGCATAAAGTCCAGCGGGCATATTTGCATCCGTTGGAGACATTTTTCTCCCCCAAAAGTCCAACCAGCGGGTCAACTTCCGGGATAAGATAGTCTCGCCAGTCTCACACGCGGAGGTGTGCAATGTCCTCAAAATTGCTCCCATCCCTTTTCGCCCTTACGTTATCCGCACTCGCTCTTCCAGCGGTAGCGCAGCTCACGGTAACCCTGCCCGATCAGAAGCCCCATCCATATACGGCGGAGTTCAAAACAACGACAGTCCAAACGCTGCCCAACGGCACAACCATCACGCGTCAGTCCACGCAGATTGATGCCCACGACTCCGCCGGCAGATTCATGAATTCCACAACTCAGGAAACGCCGCTCACGAATGGGCAGCAATGGACAAATGGACACGCGAATGACCCCGTGGCCTCGACAAGTACAAATTGGGAGTCGAACTCAAAGAAAGCCACGATTATCCATCTTCCCGCACAGGAAGAGCGAAAGGGCTGCTGGGCAAATGACGCGGGAACCTTCCGCACTGCCTATGGCGGACAATCGCTTGCTCCGTCTCCCGCAGTGCGCTTGGCAGAGGGCCATGCGCAGGCACGCCCCACCACTGAAAATCTGGGAACCACCACCATACAGGGTGTCGAAGCCACAGGACGCCGCACTACCACTACCATTCCCGCCGGTCAGGCAGGCAACGATCAGCCCATCGTCATCACGCACGAGCGCTGGATGTCCAGAGGTCTGGGCGTCGGTCTTGTCCTTCGCTCCATCGACGATGATCCGCGGTCTGGTGTCACAACGCGTGAAGTGACAAATCTCACCCAGGGCGAGCCCGATCCCGCGCTTTTCCAACCGCCGGACGGTTACGAAGTCAAGACGGAAGAACTGCATCAGGTAGCCTGCGCACAGTAGCCGCCGGCACTTTATCAGGCAACTGCGGGAAGAGTTCGCGTACAATTGCGGAGCAAAAAGGAGATCGTTTCATGCAGGCTCTTCTCAAACCATCCGGCACTGCTTTGCTCACTCTGCTATTGTCCGCTTCGATCTGCGCCCAGGCTCCCAAAACCACCACTCCGCCCAGCCATACACAGGCCCTGCTTGGAGTGTGGAACTATGAAGGCAACAAACTCATCGCCATGGCGGAAGACTTCCCGGAAGACAAGTACGACTACAAGCCGAATTCCACCCAGCGATCCTTTGCCGAACAGCTCCTGCACGCCGCCGGCGGAAACTACTTCCTCATCAACCCCGCCAAGGGGATGAAACCTCCCACTGGAGACCCAAAGCGCTCCGATTTCAAGTCCAAGGCTGAAATTGTCGCCTACGTTCGCAAATCTTTTGCCGCCGGAGCCGAGCTCATCAAGGCCAAGGGCGATAAAGGCTTGGACGATGTCATCCCCGACGGAGAATCAGGTGAGCCGGTCCACTTTGGAGACAGCGCCTGGGGATGGGTCGTCCATTCCGGCGAGCATTACGGCCAGCTCGTCGTCTACTACCGCGTACTCGGCATGGTCCCGCCCGAGTCACGCCCGCGTAAGTAGCCGGCAACTCGCCGCCATTTACACTAGATACTTATGGCGGACGAGAAAGAACTGCGATACGACCCGGCAACAATCGAACCAAAATGGCAGGATCGCTGGGCAGCCGATCCCACCCTATATGCGGCGGACCCGCATGACAGCGGCAAGCCCAAATACTACGTGCTGGAGATGCTGCCCTATCCCAGCGGCCAGCTCCACATGGGCCACGTGCGCAACTACTCCATCGGCGACGCCCTTGCGCGCCACATGTGGATGCGCGGCTACAACGTGCTTCACCCCATGGGCTGGGACGCATTCGGCCTGCCCGCGGAAAACGCCGCGCTAAAGAACAACACGCCCCCGCGCGAGTGGACGCTCTCCAACATCGCGGGAATGAAACGGCAATTTGAGCGTCTCGGGATGGGGTTTGACTGGTCCCGCGAAATCACCACCTGCCTGCCCGATTACTACCGCTGGAACCAGTGGTTCTTTCTGCGCATGTATGAGCGCGGCCTGGCCTATCGCAAAAAGAGCAAGGTGAACTGGTGCCCGGAGTGCTGTACCGTCCTCGCCAACGAGCAGGTCATCGATGGGCGCTGCTGGCGTCATGAAGACACCATCGTCGAGCTGCGCGATCTGGAGCAATGGTTCTTCCGCATCACCGCGTACGCGCAGGAGCTGCTCGACGGCCTGGACAAGCTCACCGGCTGGCCGGAAAAAGTGCGCACCATGCAGCGCAACTGGATTGGCCGCAGCGAGGGCACAGAGATTGACTTCACCGTGGAGGGTAGCGGCGAAAAAATCCGCGTCTTCACCACCCGCGTAGACACCATCTTCGGCGCTACCAGCGTGCAGCTTGCACCGGAACACGCAATTACCAAGCAGTTCACCGCCTCAGACGCCGATCTGAAAGCTAAAGTCAACGAGCTGATCGACGAGCAAAAGAAAGCGCGCGAGACCGGCGACATTGGCGCGATTGAAAAGCACGGTGTGCCCACAGGCCGCTTCGCCATCAATCCGTACAATGGTGAGCGCGTGCCCATCTGGGTCGCCAACTACATCCTGGCCGACTACGGCACCGGCGCCATCATGAGCGTTCCCGGCCATGACGCCCGCGACTTCGAGTTCGCCGAGAAGTACGGCATCCCAGTGCTCCGCGTCATCGCTCCGTCCGATCCACAAGTAGAGGAGCCGGCTCTGCCGTATCTCTCAGAAGACGGCATCCTCATCAACTCCGGCGAATACAACGGCCTCACCTGCGACGAAGCGCAGCAGCGCCTCCAGCACATTGCAAAGGAGCAGGCATTCGGCGAGGCCACCATCACCTTTCGCCTCAAGGATTGGGGCGTAAGCCGCCAGCGTTACTGGGGAACGCCGATTCCCATGATTCACTGCGAAACGGACGGCATCGTTCCAGTGCCGGACGATCAGCTCCCCGTCATCCTGCCCGCAAATATCGAAATCACGCAGACCGGCGGCTCGCCGCTCTCGCGCGTGCCGGAGTTCGTTAACGTCACCTGCCCCAAATGCGGCGGCCCGGCAAAGCGCGAAACCGATACCATGGACACCTTCGTCGATTCAAGCTGGTACTTCTACCGCTACGTTGACGCAAAGAACGATGTCGAGCCATACGCTCCCGCCAAGGCGCAGCACTGGTTTCCCATCGATCAGTACATCGGCGGCGTCGAGCACGCCATCCTGCACCTCATCTACTCGCGCTTCTGGACCAAGGTTATGCGCGACCTTGGCATGATCCTCAACGACGAGCCCGCGCAGCGCCTCTTCACGCAGGGCATGGTCATCAAAGACGGCGCGAAGATGTCCAAGTCTAAAGGCAATGTAGTCTCGCCCGACGAGATGGTGGCCCGCTTCGGCGCCGATTCTGCGCGCATGTACGCGCTCTTCGCAGCTCCGCCCGACCGCGACCTCGACTGGCAGGAAGATGGAGTCGCAGGCGTCAGCCGCTTCTTGGGCCGCGTCTGGCGACTCACCACCAAACACGCAGAGGCAGCGCGCTCCGCCAAAGGCCAGCCTGTAGCGGACCCGAGCGGCATTTCGCTGAGACTGCTCCGCAAGCTGCATCAGACCATCGCCAAGATCACGCAGGACTTCGCAGGCCGCTGGCACTTCAACACCTGCGTGGCCGCCATCATGGAGCTAGTCAACGAGATCCAGGCCGCCGATGCGCAGCTTGCATCCGGAGAAGTTCCCGCGCCTGTCATCCGCGAGCTGCTCACCAACCTCGTGCTGCTGCTCGCGCCCTTCGCGCCATACATTGCGGCGGAGTTGTGGGAGGAGCTTGGCGGCGAGGGCGCAGTGCTGCGCGTGCCGTGGCCCACGAGCAATCCAGCTCTCGCCAAAGAAGACGAGATCGAAATATCCGTGCAGTCCAATGGCAAGCTGATCACCGTCATTCGCGTTCCCGCTGACGCCGAAGCCAAAGCCATCGAAGCTACAGCGCTAGCCGATGAAAAGGTCAAGGCTCGCACAGCGGGTAAGACCATAGCCAAGGTCATCGTTGTTCCCGGCAAGACGGTGAATCTTGTCGTCAAGTAGCATGCAGCCGCAACAACAACTGCGCGGAACTCAGACCATGGTCGGTCACATGAGCTGGGTCATCGCGCGGCCTTCACTTACCGCGCTGGAAGTCGCATGGCGCTGGCTCATAGGCGCGCCGCTGCTCCTCATCTGCTGGACTCAGGCGCAGAAAATTATTGCCGCCGTGCCGCCGGAGAGCACCGGCCTTTCCGCCATCAACTGGCAGAATCCCTGGACGGCCTCAATCAAGCTCGCTGAAGCCTGGGTGACATATCAGCCGCACGTGGCCGCGGTGCTGCAGTGGCTCGCACCCGTCGCCGCGCTCGCATGGATCGTAGTCTCCGGCATCGGCCGCAGTCTCGTATTGAAGCGTATAGAGCCACGCCTGCCCCTGCGCCTGCTCTCCATGATCCTGCTGCAAGCCGCATGGTTAGCCGTGCTGATACTCACAGGCTGGGCGTGGTGGGCTTCTTTGAGCTGGGCCGGCCAAACGCACATCAACGTCACAGGCGAACCGGATCTCGTCGGCTACACCGTCTGGGCCGTCTTTCTCTCGCTCGGATTCTTCACGCTCTGGGCCTTCATCAGTTGGATCGTGACGATTGCGCCCATGCTCATGCTTCTGGAAAACTGCAGCCCTGTCACAGCGCTCATCCGCAGCCTCAATCTCGGCAAAGGCCTCACCGGCAAGCTCGTCGAGATCAATCTTGTCATGGGCATCGTCAAGCTCGCACTGCTTGTTGTCGCAATGGTCTTCTCCGCCGTGTTGATCCCATTCAGCGAAGAGGTAGGCGCAAGCGCGCTGCATCTTGAGTGGATCGTCGTCACGATCTTTTACTTCATTGCCGGCGACTACTTTCAAGTGGTGCGGTTGAAAGGCTTCATCGAGTTCTGGCGCGTCTATCGCGGCCCGAAGCTCCACTGACGCAACCTACTTTACCGCTGGACCGTCATGTTCCGCCATCTCCTTCAAAAATGCCGCGCTCAGGGTTCCTTTATCGTGCGCAATCGGCAGCAGCGTCGGATAGAACTGCACAAACGTAGTATCCGCAGCGGCATGCGCGGCATGGCAGGTATAGCAGGATGCCCCTGCAGGAATCAGCGTCCCGTTACCTCCGGGCTTATCAAAATCGAAGAACGCCCACTTGCCCGGAAACCGCTTTTCATCCTTCACATGCACCTCAAGCCCCATTACATCCATGCCCTGAAAGTGCCCATGTTGATTGATTGAGCCCTTGTCACGCGCCTCGCGTACTTCGAGCACCATCATCGTCTTATCCGGCCACGTTCCCGTCGCCAGAAAGCTGTGATACGCCTCTGGATTCACAAACACGTTGTCGAAATTCGGCGCGTCCTCAGCCTTCGCCGTATAGCTCATCCCAAGGCCTGTGCTGAGATACACCCACTCTCGATAATTGGCCGGCACCACCATCTCACCGCTGGCTAAATATACGGGAGAATTAGCTGAAGCAGCCTGCGCAACCTTAGCCGGGCGCAGCAATACAGCAGTGCTACAGGCCACAAGACAAATCATCCCTGCAATAACAAGCGAACGATGCACAGTGAACTCCTGCAGCAGGAATACGCACGCGCAAAGCAGAAAGTTCCCCCCTCAGTGAAAGTAAAAAGTAAAGCAGGGCCTTCGCTCCGCTTGAAACGGCTACGGTCTGGATGAGATAGCGGGTTGTTTTACTGAACGGGGTTGAATTGCCCTTGAAGTTCTACCAACTGTGAAGCCATTCGGTTTTGTCATCGATGCGGTCGCGGCCGATGCGGATGGGTGCGTTGAAGAGATCGGAGAGGCGGGTTTCGGTGAGGAGTTCTTCGCGTGGGCCGTCGGCGAGGATGCGGCCCTGCTTCATGAGGATGACGCGGTCGATTTCGGGGAGGATGTCGCCGAGGTGATGCGTCACGAGGACGAGGCCGGTGCCTTCCTGCGCGAGGCGGCGCATGGTTTCGCGGAGTTCGCGCTGGGCGGCGAGGTCGAGTGCGTTCGATGGCTCGTCGAGTAAAAGCTGGCGGGGACGATGGACGAGGGCGCGGGCGATGAGGATGCGGCGCTTTTCGCCGGCTGACATTTCACCGACGAGCTGCTTAGAGAGGTGAAATGCTTCGATGCGCTTGAGGGCTTCGATTGCGCGGCTGCGCATTTCTTCTGTTACGTGCAGGTTGGGCCAGAGAGTGGATGCGGAAAAGAAGCCGGCGATGACGGCGTCGAGGCCGGTGGTGACGGCGGTGCGTTCGCCGGGTAGATCCACACCGACGACGCCGAAGTGCTTGCGGAGCTCGGTTAGGTCCCAGCGGTCGCGGCCGAAGATGCGGACTTTCATGGCGGGCTGGTCTTTTTCCGTCTGGATGAGGGGGTAGATCTGGCAGTTGATGGTGAGGATGAGGGTGGATTTTCCGCAGCCGTTGGGGCCGAGGATGGCGACGTGTTCGCCGGCTTGGATGGTGAGATTGATGTCGTGGAGGACGATGCGCTCGCCGCGGGCTACGTTGACATTTTCAAGTTCGAGGAAATTAGTTTGCGATGCAGCGGTTGTTGCGCTCTCCGGCATGGGGTCCTCATTTGCTAGATTAAATTGTCGGCTTGATTGACGTGGGTTCGGTGAAGTGGGTTTGTACAGGGGCTAAAGCCCGACGTCTTTTAAGTCGCATTAACGGCACGACTGAAGTCGTGCCCTGTTACAAAGCAAATTCACGCTGACTTGCTACCGTTGTGGAACGAGTCTGAAGTTCAGGGGATTATGAGCGATATTTCTTCATTTCTGATACCGAAGGGTTTTCGGTTTGGCGCAACGAAGGCGGGCCTGAAGAAGAGCGGGCGCGCGGACTTTTCGTTGATTGTGGCGGATGCGCCGGCGAGCGCCGCGGCGGTGTATACGGCGAACAAGGTTAGCGCGGCTCCGCTGGCTATTGACAAGGAACATCTGCGCGCTACGGGCGGCAAGGTGCGCGTGGTGGCAATTAACGCGGGCAATGCGAATTGTGCCGCGGGGCAGGCGGGTCTGGATGCGGCGCGGGAGACGTGTGCGTCGGCGGCGCTGGTCTTTGGCTGCAAGGCGGAGGAGGTGTTTCCTTCTTCGACGGGGGTTATCGGCGTGCCGCTGCCGGTGGAGAAGCTGATTGCGGTGATGCCGGGAATGGCGCTGCAGATGGGCGCGGAGAGCGATCATTTTCAGCAGGTGGCGCAGGCGATGCTAACGACGGACCTGGTGGAAAAGACGGCTTTTGCGCGGTTTGAGCGCGATGGCAAAGAGGTTCGGATTGCGGCGGTGGGCAAGGGGTCGGGGATGATTCATCCGCAGCTTGTGCCCCATGCCACGATGCTGGTGTATGTGCTGACGGATGCGGAGATTGAGCCGGCGGTGCTCGATGGCTACCTGCGCGGCGCGGTGGATGTGAGCTTTAACCGCATCTCTGTGGATGGGGATACTTCGACGAACGATACGGTGCTGCTGCTGGCCAGTGGCGCTGGCGGGGCGAGGATTTCCGCAGGCGACGCGGAGTTTGATGCGGCCCTGAGACAGGTCTGCACTTCACTGGCGAAGCAGATTGTGGCGGATGGCGAGGGCGTGACGCATGTGGTGGAGCTGCGGATCGATGGCGCGGTGAGCGATGCGGATGCGCTGAAGGCAGCGAAGGCGATTGCGCATTCTCCGCTGATCAAAACGGCATGGGCGGGGTGTGATCCGAACTGGGGCCGGCTGATGGCGGCGATTGGGTATTCCGGTGCGGAGATTGATCCCGAAAAGATTGATATATGGTTTGGGGATTTGCGGATTTGCCGGGATGGCGGGCGCGCGGAGGAGCTGGATCAGGCTGCAGCGCATGAGTATTTGAAGCAGAGTGAGTTCTCTATCTCGATCCAATTGCATCAGGGCGACGGGAAGTGTGTCTTTTGGACGACAGACCTGACGAAAGAATATGTGGCGATCAATGCGGATTATTCGACGTAGGTTTTTTTCTCGACGAATAAAATCCCGCAGGGGCTAAAGCCCAGTGAATGTCTGGTCTTTTTCGGCACGACTGAAGTCGTGCCCTGTTACAAAGCAAGACGAAGTCGATTTGTTAGGCAGTGCCTGGCGCGGGTTACAATCGCAGCACTGAATTGAAATTTTAGGAATCTGAATGGCTACGAAGAGCAGTAAGCCGAAGGTGAAAGTGTCCGCAAAGGCAGAGAAAAAAGAAGAATTTTCGCTGATTTCGAATGCGACGCTGAAGGCGCTTTATGCGGATTTGAAGAAGAGCCGCCGTGCGGCGAAGGACGGCGCGTACGATGCGCTTCCGGCGGGCGCGCGTATGGATCTGACGGATGGCGATGTGGTGGCTACCGCTGGAACTGGGTTCGATTCGGCTGTAGGCGCGGCGCTACTGGCGAAGACGCGCAAGAACGGCAAGGTGGGCGTGATTTTTGGTGAGGCGGCCGCGGAGGCATTTCAGGATGCGCTTGTGACCGCGAAGCAGTATGCGCTGCCTCTGATCTTTGTGAGCCGCACCCATGCAGCAGATGAGATTGCAGAGAAGCGAGCGGTGCGCAAGCCGGCTAAGAAGAGTAAGTCCGGGAAACATGTGCCGGCTGAGGGGCATTTGCCGCGCATGTATGTGGATGCGAACGATGTGGTGGCGGTGTATCGCGTGGCGCATGAGGCGATTGACCGGGCGCGGCGCGGGCGCGGGGCTACTTGGATCGAGGGGATTCCGTTTAAGCCGGAGGGCAAGCGGATGAAGGCGGATGCTGTGGCGGGGATGGAGTTGTATTTGCGGGGGAAGGGGCTACTGTAGGGCAAGTGCGTAGTTATCCCACCCATGCGCCCCCAAAAACTTCGCAAGGAGCGATACGCGCCAATAACGCATGGAAGCAGGGGGGCAGGGATGTCAATGCTCGCTAAGAAAGTCGAATCTTCGATCAGCTGGAATGAACCTGTGCCATGTTTCGTTCTCTTTCCATACGTAACCCACTATCATTCGGTTATGAAGAGAATGTAATACAACGATATAATCTATGGACTCGTCTATTTGAGCCTTTTCGGAAGGAATCAGTCCTTCCATAATTCGTTCATGTTGTAATCCAGCCACATCTTCCAAAAGAAGCACTGTTTTGAAGCTCTCAGAACGGTTGTGTTTATACTTCGAGAATTTGTTTAGTCCGTGTTTAATAGCTTTATCGAATGATTCTTTTTGCAACGTCGCGACATTGGCCGGGTACTCTTGTATTCGTCCCACCTTTCCATTCCATTGTGGATGTGCACCACCACAGGTCAGCGTAATCTTGTAGCCTTGATAGAGATACTGTTCAGAGTCGTCTATCTGTAACTTCTGTGCCGTTTGAACTGTCCAAAAAGCCAAGCACTCATCAAAGGTAGTCTGACTTTTCTTATCTGTAAGTGAGTTGATGAGAGAGTGTGGCGCTGTTAGATAGTAAAACCGGTCTGGAGGTATCTTTCCCTGACATAGCCTGTTGATTTCCTCTGCTCTATCAAAGGACGATCTTAGGTATCCATTTTGATTCGTAAATAATTCGATGACAGTATGTTCAACCGCCATCCTTTCCATTCCAATGGACGCTGACCTTAGGATGAAATCTATCTCTGGCTCACTACTAGATATTTCGTCTGGGAAACTTTCACATTCATACTTCACGCCTGCCACTCTTTCAAGCACCTTTATCAAAGCGTTACAGGCATTAATTTCATTATCTTTCTTCATCTTTGATCGAACCATGATTGAACCCTTATCTTCAGACATCCATGCCTCGGCAACCTGCTCAAAAGCTACTTCGCTCGCGGATGCGTGTCGTCGTAGACGCGGGCTAGTTGAGTGGCGGTGAGCTGGGTGTAGCGCTGGGTGGTGGAGAGGCGCTCGTGACCCAGTAATTCCTGTATGGCGCGGAGGTCTGCGCCTTCTTCTAACAAGTGAGTTCCGAAGGCGTGGCGCAGGGTGTGCGGATGCACGTCCGATGAGAGGCCGCGCAGGATGGCGATGCGCTTGACGATGCGGCCGACGGAGCGCGTGGTGAGGCGTGCCTGGCCGCCGGGTGAGTTGAGGCCGCGGAGCTTGAGGTTGAGGAAGACGGCGGGTGTGGTGCGCGCGGTTTCACTGGCTGCGAGGCGGGCGGAGCGCTCGGTGAGGTAAGCGCGGAGAGCCTGTGCGGCTGCATCACCGAGTGGGACGTAACGCTGCTTCTGGCCTTTGCCGCGGACGAGGATGGCGTCGTTGGCCCAGTGGATGTCATTGAGGTTGAGGGCGGTGAGCTCGGCGTTTCTCATGCCGCAGCCGTAGAGCAGCTCAAGAATGGCGCGGTCGCGTGCGGGCCAGGTGGCGGCGTCTTCGCTGACATTATCGACGAAGCGGTTCATCTGCTCGATGGATGGGACGCGGGGCAGATGTTTCGGAAGCTTTGGCGTGGAGACGAGCGAGGCGGTGTTCTTTTCGACGTGGCCGGTGCGGGCGAGCCACTTGAACCAACTGCGGATGGCGGCCAGAGCGCGTGCTGCGGAGGCTTTCGAGAGGCCGCGGGTATAGAGTGTGCCGAGATAGGAGCGGATGTGGAGGTGCTCGATGCGGGCCGGGGCGCAGTCGCTGCCCAAGATTTCTGAGATGTAGGCGCAGAAGCCGGCGAGTTCGCGCTCGTAGGCGCGGAGGGTGTGGGCTGAGGCGGCGCGCTCGTTGGTGAGCATGTGGAGGTAGGCGGCGGCTAGTGAGTGAAGGAGAGTGCTATTCCCGGTCCCCAAATGCGAGGGACTGGGGGCACCCGAATTTGGGGGCTGACTAGCGGTATTGCTATCCCACCCATTCGGCAAACTGCGCCGCATGGATGGGGCACCCATTGTTTGAGTACCCGAATCCATTTCTGTCTCGCTCATGCTGTTTTCTCGACGAGATCGGGAGCTGGCTGGTCGGAGGGTTCAGCGGCGGCGCGTTTGGCGCGGGGATGATGCTGGCGGTGGACTTCCTTGAGGCGGCCTAGGGCGAGGTGGGTGTAGACCTGCGTGGTGGAGATGTCGGCATGGCCGAGGAGCGTCTGCACGCTGCGCAGATCTGCTCCGTGCTCCACCATGTGCGTTGCGCAGCTGTGACGGAGCATGTGGGGGCTTGAGTCGTTGTTGGCCATTTTGACCAGATGCCAGATCCACTGGCGGGTGAGGGGCATTCCGCGCAGCGAGAGAAAGAGACAGGAGCCGCTGGACTGGGGCTTGCCATGTGCGCCGGGCTTGCGGCGCGAGGTGCCGATGCGGGCCAGATGCGGACGACCCTTGGCGAGGTAAGCCTCGATAGCTTCAACGGCGGTGCGGCCTATGGGGAGGATGCGCTCCTTGTCACCTTTGCCGCGGACGAGGACGCGACCGTGATCGAGCGCGAGGTCGCTGATGGAAAGTGTTGTGACCTCAGAGACGCGGAGGCCGGCGGCGTAGAGCAGTTCGAGGATGGCGCGGTCGCGCAAGGCTGTGGCGCGGGCCTGGGGATGATTGGCGGCGAGGGCGGCGCGCTCTAGCATCTCGGAGACTTCCGGCTCGGCGAGGGACTTGGGCAGCACCTTCCAGGTTTTGGGCGACTCGATGTTGAGAGTGGGGTCGTGGTCGATGCGCCGATCAAGTAGAAGCCACTTGTAAAAACCGCGCAGGCAGCTGAGTTTGCGGGCTGAGGAACGGGAGTCGAGGCCGTGGGTGCGAAGGTTTTCGAGAAAGGCGGAGACATCGTGCTGCGTGGCGGAGAGGAGCACGGCGTGGTGGGTTTCGAGGAACTCGGCGTAGGTGCGTAGGTCGCCGAGATATGCCTCGCATGTGAGCGGCCGCAGACCTTTTTCCACGCGGAGGTAGGCGTGGTAGTCCTTCATAAGAGCGGAGTTACCGACTCCGGAATTGGTTGCGGGGTTCACAGGATGATTATCTGTGGGCGGGGGCTGCGGCGGGCGTTTCCAGAAATAAGCCGAACCTGGTTCATCAAGGAATCAAGAGTGCAAAGGCAGGGAACAAAAAGCAGGGAACAGGGATCAGGGGGCAGGGGTCAGAAAACAAAGGCAAAGACAGGCCTTTGCTTGCGCCTGGAGAATGGTTTTGCTGCTGATGACACATTTGCGGGAGAAGACGTAAACGAACGTTAACGTGCAAATTCGACGGATATCTAGGACAATGGAGGTGAGATTTATTTGACAGGGCAAAGCGAGCTTAATGGAAATGCAGCTTGAGGCCGAGCGCTGGAACGCCGGCGAGTTTGAGAAGAAGATTGAAGGCATAAAGCCTGCCGTTGCTGTATTTGATTGCGATGGGACGCTGTGGGCAATTGATTCCGGCGTGGGCTTTATGGAGTGGTCGATTGAGCGGGGGCTGGTTTCGCGCTCCACAAGCGACTGGATTGATACGCGTTACCGCGGTTACCGCGTGGGCGATGTGAGCGAGCTGCAGATCTGCGGCGAAATGGTACAGATTTATGCCGGGCTGCGTGAGGATGAGCTTCGCAGGGCGGCGGCGGAGTATGTGCGCGAGTTTGTGCTTCCGGTGGTTTTTCCGGAGATGGAACGACTGGTGGCTGGGCTGCGTGAGAGCGGTGTTGAGCTGTGGGCTGTGAGTTCCACGAACAAGTGGGTGGTGGCTGAGGGCGTGCGGCAGTTCGGAATTCCTGAAAACCGCGTGCTGGCTGCCGAGGCGGCTGTGGAGAACGGCGTGATTACCAGCGAGCTGGTGGATGTGCCGACTGGCGAGGGTAAGGCTGAGGCGCTGAAGCGCGTGGGATTGGCGCGTCCGGATGCCGTTTTCGGCAACTCGATCCACGACCTGGCGATGCTGGAGATGGCTGCGCATCCGTTTGCGGTAAACCCCACGGTCGAACTGCTGGAGACGATTACCAGCCGTGGTTGGGGCTATTTTCAGCCTCGTCATGCATCGAGTTCTGAACTCAAATAGCTGGCTCTCCGGTAGTTATGGCTCGCTTAAAGGTGCATAAGTCGTTACCTGTGTGAGCTGTGCCGATTTGGTACAGGTTTATCTTGCAGGTACACTGAAGCCGTGGAGAACGTTCAGCAAGATTCCTCCGGCTCGCGGTCATCGTCCCCGGCTTTGCGCTTTGTGGTTGCGGCACTGATTATGCGGGGGGGTGAGGTTCTGATCTGCCAGAGGCGGCCTGACCAGCCTATGGCGCTCCAGTGGGAGTTTCCAGGCGGCAAAATTGAGCCGGGCGAGAGTGCGGAAGAAGCGCTGGCGCGCGAACTGGATGAGGAGCTTGGCATCCGGGCGACGATTGGGCCGCCGGTGACGCATATTCGGCATAACTACCGCAATGGCGGCGCGGTTGACCTGCAGTTCTTTGCGGTGCGCGAATTTACGAATGAGATTACGAACCGGATCTTTGCGCAGCTGGTCTGGGCGAAGTTGGAAGACCTGCCGACTTATGATTTTCTCCCCGCGGATCGCGGGCTGGTAAGGGATCTGGCGCAGGGAAAGCTGCTGTAAGGCTGGCTTCTACGTAAGAGGCAGCTCAGCAGTTTTTTGTTACTTTGCCGAGACCTGTAACGGAACCACGGAACTTAGCGCGACTTCCATCGTCCCGGCTTTATGCGATGCCTGGTGATAGACGCCTGTGCGCAGCCAGTACTGACCTTTGGCAGGCACTGCGAGCTGCGCATGCAACTGAACACCTGTCTGCTGGAATGCCTGGTACATATCCGGTGTGATGTTCAGGTTCACCAGATGGTCTTCGTGGCTGATGATGTTCCGCAAGCGGTCGTATACAACTAGAGAAACGTTCAGAGCGCAGTTTTGTATACCGTCCGCGCCGGGAGTTAGCCGCAGATCCTTCAGATCGACGGCGAAGTCGACTTTGTATTCGTTCTTGTCCTTTTTATCCGCGGGCTCGTTGCCGTTTGCCGCTACAGGAGAGATGCGAACCTCATAGAGAATCTGCTCGCTTTGCGGCATTCCCAGGTCCATGTAGGGCAGCAATGGATTGACCGCTTCGGAGTTCTGTGCGGCTGGCTTCTGGGATTTTTCGTTCCGAATGCTGATTGCGCTGCCGGGTTGGCGCGTATCCACGGCAAAGTAGCCGCGACGATAGGAAAGGTTGTACTTTCCTCCTGTGACGGTGACCTCGATCTTCCGAAAGCTTCCGTCCATCTTCGCGTTGGCCGGCGTGTAGGAAAGCGTATAGAAATGGCTGCTGTCGGCTGTGACCTTGTCGATCAGGTCGGAGATCCCGTTGGTGACGAATGCCCGTCCGCCCGATTGATCGGCCATGAGCTGCGCATTGAGCTGGTCGGTGATGCGATTCCCGTCGTCGCTATTCATCGAGGCCGAGAGCACACTGCTGCTGCCGGTAACCTGTGAGGTCTTTGTGTAGGACTGAGACAGGTTGTTTTCCGCTGTATAGAGGTTGTAATTGACGATTCCATTCGCATATACGGGATAAATTGCTGCGCGTGCCGTCGCAAGCATGGCGAGTGTTTTCTTGAGTTCATCGTCGATGGCCGGATTGCCCGTTGTTCCTCCGGGCCGGAAGACAGCTGGCGGTTTTTCTACGAACCAGAGGATGTTTTTCCGTCCGGGAAAGCCATTGAGAAAAGCTGCCAGGCGTTGCAGGTTGGCCAGCGTGATCAACATCCGGGCGTCGGTTTTCGTGGAATTGATCTCTCCGAAGAATTGTTGCAGACTGCCGGCCCCTGCCTGGTCCGTCATCCGAGATAAGCTCTGCTCGGCAGCGGTTTCTTCCTTATCATTCATCAGCGTTGAGGTTTCCACCTCATTGCTCTTCCTGTTGTCGAGTGCGGTGGCCAGCACCGCCGGATCGTCGTTGAATCCCTGAATAAAGCGCAGTGACTGCCCCATTGCAAAAATCGCAGATCGCGTTCCCGGCTTCGCGCTCTTGAGGAACTTCATCATCTGGTTGTGCATATCGCTCTGGCTTTCCATGCCTGTGTTCAAGGAATCCAGCAGCAGCACATTCACCGTAGGCGGCTGCGGAAACGGCGAGAAGTTGGTAAACACGTCATGAGGAAGTTTGGGCATCTCAGCCGTCTGGGCGAGATGGGCGGGGCCGTTCTCCTCAAAGAACGAGACGGCTTGCGGCTTGCTTTGCTCCATCACTGTAAAGGCTGATTTTGGGAGCCCGGTCACCGGGTTGCCCGCTGAATCGGTCACGATCACATCCACAAGAACGGCGCGGCTGTTGATTTGCAGCCTGGACGCCTGGGTGTTAGCGTCAGACACCGCAGTTTGTGCGAGCAACGCCCCGGCAAGACTTATCAAGGTTATGCAGCAAACCAGTGTGCGAGACATATAGTAAGGTCTCCCCGACGAGGAAGCTTACCATAGCTCATAGCCTCGGTGCGGGAACCAGGATCATGGCATGAATGAGCATTCAGGAACACTGTACAGAGCGGGGATATACTTTTTCAGAACCCCATCATGAAGCGCCACGTTCTCATCTTCGGTCTTGTCGGTGGGCTGCTCATCGCTATTCTCCAGTACACGGAATATCGCTTTGTCGTTATCGAGCACTCCGTTGAGCTTTACGGGGCGCTCGTTGCGATTCTCTTCGCGGCTTTCGGCATCTGGCTCGGCCTTCGCATTACGCGCGGACGCGAAACGATTCGCGAAACGGTGGTGGTGAGGGAAGTGCTTGTTGCTGCGGAGGCGGCCGCCCCACTCGCTTCCGATGCGGCTCCCTTCGCTCCTGATACGGCCCGGCAACAGAGCCTTGGCATCACGGCGCGCGAACTCGAAATTCTCACCCTGGTTGCCCGCGGCTTGAGCAATCGCGAGATCGCCACGCAGCTTTTCGTTTCCGAAAACACCGTGAAGACGCACTGTGCCCGCGCTTTCGACAAGCTTGGGGCTGCGCGCCGTACCCAGGCCGTTTTGCGCGGCAAGGAGCTGGGTCTGCTGCCGTAACCGCGTCATCCAAAAGCACTATTTCTGGTTAATTCCTCAAAATCATGCGAAAGTATGACGACATTCGACCACGTTTCACTGCATGGTGACTCCATCCTCAGTTGCATCAGGAGCTTTACATGAAGAAAACCGTTCTGACTTTCGGCCTCATCGCCGGGCTGGTCATCTCCGTCCTTATGGACGGCAATGTTCTGCTCATGAACAAGATTGGTTCCGGCCACAGCCTGGTTCTCGGCTACATCACCATGGTGGCGTCGTTTTTGCTTGTCTACTTTGGCATCCGCAGCTACCGCGACAACACCCTCGCCGGCCAAATCTCTTTTGGCCGCGCCTTTGCCTGCGGCATCCTGATTACCCTTATCACCTGCGTCTGCTACGTGGCCACGTGGGAGATTCTCTACTTCAACTTCATACCGCACTTTATGGACGGCTATTTTGCCGCGCAGATTCATGCGGTCCAGACCTCGGGACTTGACCCCGCTACCGTAGCCGCGAAGGTGGCTAAAATACAGCGCTCGCAGCAGGATTACCAGAACCCCGTGATCAATATGGCCTATACGTTCATGGAGCCCCTGCCAGTCGGGCTGCTTATCACTCTTATCTCTGCTGTTGTTCTGCGCCGGAAGACTTCTGTTGAAGCCACTGCTGCTACGGCCAGCAGGCTTTAGGCAGTGGCTGACGAATCTCTTCGAGTGCATTCCACTGCTAAAAGCATCCCTCAGGGGCTAAAGCCCCACCGTTTTTCGGTCATTTTCGGCAGGGCTAAAGCCCTGCCCTACCAGTCTTGCCCTGATACAAAACAAGTCGGGGGCGATTCGTCAGACACTGCCTAATGGCCGGGGATCATTCCCCAGAGCATGACGAGCGTCAGGCCGACGACGACGATGCTGGTTGCCCATGCGATCAGATTCCAGAGGCGGGAGTTTTTGTAATTGCCCATAAGGTCTGACCGGTTGATGAGCAGCAGCATGAGGATAATGATGACGGGGAGCAGGATGCCGTTGAGGACCTGCGAGGCCACTGAGAACTGGATCAGTGTGGCGTCCGGCAGCAGCAGCACGGTGATGGCTCCGCCGGCGATGAGCAGCGTGTAGAGCCAATAGAAGAAAGGCGCCTGGCGGAAGGATTTGTCGACGCCGGATTCGAGGCCGAGGCCTTCGCAGACGGTGTAGGCCGTGGAGAGCGGCAGGATGGATGCGGCGAAGAGCGAGGCGTTGAAGAGGCCGAAGGCGAAAAGGACGAAGGCGTAGTCGCCGGCGAGGGGCCGCATGGCTTCTGCGGCGTCCGATGCGACCTTGATCTCTCCCATGCCGTGGACAAAGAGCGTGGCGGCGCAGGCCACGATGATGAACCAGGCTACCAGATCGGTGAAGAAGCTGCCCACGATGACGTCGAGGCGCGAGGCGGCGTAATCCTTGACGCGGATGCCTTTTTCGACGACCGAAGATTGCAGGTAGAACTGCATCCACGGAGCGATGGTGGTGCCGACGATGCCGATGGCCATGTAGACGTAGTCTTTATTGCGCCAGACGGATTCTTTCGGCATCCGCACGGTGGCGAGAAGGGCGTCATGCCAACTGGGTTGCGAAAGCACGCCGGTGAAGATGTAGGCGATGTAGACGACGGAGGCGATGAGGAAGATTTTTTCCGTGCTTTTGTAGTCGCCGCGAACGACCATGAACCAGACGAGCAGGGCGCAGAGCGGCACGGAGATGAACTTGGTGACGTGGAAGAGGTGCAGCGAGCCGGCGATGCCGATGAACTCCGTGACCACGTTGGTGTAGTTGACGAAGACCAGCGCCACCATGAGGACAAAGGTGAGGCGCAGGCCGAATTCCTCGCGGATAAGGTCGCTGAGGCCCTTGCCGGTGACGACGCCCATGCGGGCGCACATCTCCTGCACGACAATCAAGGCGATGGTGATGGGAAGGATGGTCCAGAGAAGGCTGTAGCCGTACTGCGCGCCTGCCTGGGAGTAAGTGAAGATGCCGCCGGAGTCGTTATCGACGTTTGCGGTGATGAACCCGGGGCCGAGCACGGCGAGAAAAAGCAGAATTCGGATTCGCCATCTCTTGAGCATCCGCGCGGGTTCCTGGTGGAGGGGTCATGTGTCTTACTGACCATAACAGAGAGCGGGGATCAGGTAACAGGGATCGGAAAACAAAGGCAGGCTGATCGGATTCGGCGCGACAAAAGGCAATCGATGCTTACCTGGATGCGAAAAAGCAAGTGGCTGGAAAAGAAAAGCCCAGCCGGTTGGCTGGGCTTTTTTCTATGAATGCAGTTGCGAGTTACCGGGCTGGTTTAGTTCGTAACTATCGCAGTGGAGTGGTTGCCGTGCGGGACGGCGACCAGGGCTGTGGGTTTCTCCTCAGACGGGTAGGGAGTGGCCTGAGTCTGGCTGATGACGCCGGTATTCGTGTTGAGCCTGAAGCCGGAGACCGAGTTGCCGAGCGTGTTGGCGGTGTAAACGTAGCGCGCTTCGGCAGGCTCGACGACGATGGCATTCGGCTGCGTATCAGTGGAGGTGTTGGATGAGCCCGTGGTGCTGACAGTAGCGGAAGGAATACCGTTGGCCAGATTGATGGCATAAGAGGAAACCGTAGAGTCGAGCGCGTTGGCAACGTAGATGAATTTACCGCGCGGGTCGATGGTGACGGCCGAGGGCTGGTTGCCGGTCTTATAGGGGCCGCTGATCAGGTAGTTCAGAGTGGTTCCGGAGGAGATGCCGAAGCCGACCATCTGATTGGAGGCGTAATCCACGATGTAGACGAACCGGTTGGCGGGATCGGCTACGAGGCCTGAGGGCTTGACGCCTGCCTTGTACGGGCTGTTGGCTGCTGCTGTAAGCCCGCCACTGGAGCCGATGGCGAAGCCGTAAACCCAGCCAGGGTTGGCTGTGCTGGTGGTGGTTCCACCGGGGTTGTAAGCAGACTGGTCATACACGGTGGCGTAGACGCCCGCGCCATTTTGCATGACGGTGACGGCGGTGGGCAGCACGGTGTCGCCCTCGTAACCGGGAATGGTGAGGGCCTGCTGCGCAACGACGGAGCCGATCTTGCCGGAGGAGAGCGAGTACTCTGCCAGCGTGGCGGAGCTGCTTCCGTAGGCGACAAAGAGGTCCGATCCGGAAGGAGCGACGGCCAGCGCGACGGGCGTGTCGCTAAGGGTGATGGAATCGGAGTTTGTGAGATTGCCCGAGCCATCAATGGTGAAATGCACGACGGTGTTGTTGCCCTGATTGGCCACGTAGAGGTTGGTGTAGGAGCCATCGACGGCCAGGGCCGCGGGTGAGCTGCCGCCGGAATCGACGGGCGAGCTGCCGGTGTTGTTGGCATAGCGCAGAGCGCCGGACTCGGAGTCGACCGCAAAGGTCTGGATGGCGCCGCCGCTGGTGGTTGCTGCGGAGCCGGCGAGAAAGACATAGTCAACGGTCACGAGCTGGCAGGCGGTAAGAGCAGCGGCCACAGCCAGTCCGATTCCGGAGGCCAGTGCGAGCTGGCTGAGTTTGCGTAACTTCATGCGCTTCCTTTTATTCCGGGCGTCCGTGAGAAATGCCCGGGCAATCTGTTTCAGTTGTTCCTTATGGATTGTAAAAGTCCATAAGGAGGAATTTCCAGAGCGCACCTTACTGCTTGGACGTGGCTCCGTGTGGAATGGCGGCCACGGCGGTGGGGTTGGCGCTGGCGGTGAAGGGCGTGCCCTTGGAGTTGACGAGTGAGCCGCTATTGGCCTGAACCTGGAAACCCGAGACCGAGTTGCCGAGGAAATTGGCAGTGTAGAGGAACTCGTTGAGCGAGGGGTCGATACCGATGGCCACGGGCTGCGTGCTGGTGGTATAGGTGCCGATGCTGGTGAGGACGCCGCCGGAGAGGGTGTAGGCGGTTATGGTCGAGTCCTGACTATTGGCAACGTAGGCATATAGCCCCTTGGCGTCGACAATTACAGCTGAGGGCAGGTTACCGGCTTTATATGGGCTGCCGGAGAGCGGCGTAAGGCTGCCGGAGCTTGCGGCAAAGCCGAAGACGGCGTTACTGCTCGAATCCGTGACGTAGACGTATGCGCCGGTGGGGTCCGAAGCAATGCCGGAAGGATAGATGCCGGCAGGGACTGGGATGCCGTTGTTCACCGGCGAAAGTGCGCTGTTGGCAACTGTGAAGGCGAAGACGTAACCCACGCCCGATGTGGTGTCGTATGCGCTGACGTAGGCATTACTGCCGTTAGCGGCAATTGCGGTTGGCAGAATGATGTCACCTGGCGACGACGGAAGCGTGAGCGGCCAGTAGCTGGTGCTCAACGCTGCGTTGACCGCGGCCGTGCCAAGCGTGCCGTTTACAGGGGTAGAACTCGTACTTCCGGCGGTAGTGTTATCGGTGACCTGGATCGGGTACATAGCGATGGAGCCAGTGCAGGGCGAGGCAGTGGAGCAACTGGGCAATGGCTGGTATGTATCCGCGACAAAAAGGTTGGTGCCCGCGATGGCGGTGGCGATGGGGAAGATACCAGGCGTGTTCACGGTGTTCTGCGGGTAAACCTTGCCGTCATTGCCGATGATGAACTGGACGATGGTATTGTCGTCGCGGTTGACGACATAGAGATTGGCGTGATCGGAGGAGACGGCTTCGGCGACGGGGTTACGGCCGCCGGAAGGGAAGGGCGAGGTGGGAATCTGGCGCATGACGCCTGATTCCGAGTTAATCTCGAAGACGTTAATTTCGCCGTAGTTGTTGGTGCCGGCCGCCTTGGCGCTGGAGACAAAAACAAAATCTGTCGTGAGCGTGGCGCAGGCGGAGAGGAAGCCGGCGGTTGCCAGGCTCACTGCAGAGGCCAGCAACAATTGGCTCGATTTGTTCAACTTCATGCGCATCTTTCGTCCGCTGGCCAGTTTTGGCCTGCAATACCCTGTTTGTGAATTGAAGCTCCGAAATGCGCCTTGCGGCGTGTACGGAGCTTCAATTCTGAAATCGGATGGATTCCGCACCTTACGGAATCCCGGAGCGGGAAAGACGTTGTGTCCATCCCGCTCTGGATGGAGCTAGCTGGTGCGACCATTGATCAGGCAGTAGGCGGCCGGACCGTTCAACGTATAGGTCTTGTTGGCCGATCCAGGCAGGCTGCTGAGCGTGCCCACGTTCGGGTCAAGAACCGAGCCGGTGACCGACGAGTCATTAAAGTTGGCCGTATAAAGGAACTGGTCCGAGGGGTCTTCCACCAGGCAGGAAGGACCGGCGCCGGAGCCGAAGGGGCTGCCGGACATGGTGGTCAGCTGGCGGCTGCTGGTGTCAATGACGTACCCCGCGATGCCGCTCTGCGTATTGGTGACGGTGGCGTTGGTATTGTCACCCGCGTTGGCTACATACACCCATTTACCCTTGCTCTCAGCCAAAAGGAAGAGAGGATTGGTCTGTGCCGGCACGTCCGGCACAGCGCCGCCGGTCTGTGCCTGCAGCGAGCCGCCTGAGCCTACTGAAAAGGGCAGAATCTGCGAGGGCACGGTCACAGGAGTATTGCTGTTGGCTGGCGTATAGGTGATCGGCTCGTTATCCAGAATATAGACGAAGGAGTTGCCGGCCTGGATGGCGGTGGCCTGCGAGGCGGTAATCGTCTGGATGCTGTTCTGGCTCAGAGTGAGCTGGCCGGTGGTGTTATAGGCGTACGGGAAGACGAAGTCGCCGGTGGCAGGGGTTCCCGAGAGGGTGAGGACGAAGTTGGAGCTGAGCAGGACATCGATGGGGTTGGCCGGCACCGGGAAGTACGTCAACTGCGAACCATTCGCAGCGGTGACCTGCGCATTGAGCACGAGGCTGAGCCGGCCAGTGGTGGGATCCACGTTGAAGACCGTGATATCACCGCAGGTGGTGACGCCGGCTCCAAGCGCCGCGGCGCAGGAGGAATCGTCCGGAGCGTCGTGGTCGAGCACGAAAATGTGCCCGCCGGTAGCATCGGCGAAGATTCGGAAGGGATTCTTGCCCTGCGTATAGAAGGTCTGCTGGGAGACGAGGGCGCCGTTACCGGCGACGGAAAACTGCACAATGTTCGCCTCGGCGCAGGCGGGATCGCTGGCGTTGGTGGTGCAGTCAGAGCCACCCTGGTTGAGAACATAGAGGAAGCGGCTGCTAAGGAGGAGCACTGCACGACTGGGGTAAGAGCCGCCGGAACTGAGGGGCATGCCATTAATGGTTGCCAGTCTGCCGGTGTTGTGGTCGATTTTAAAGCCGCTGATGATGCCCTGGCCGGCGCTGCCGCTGGTGCCTGTGGACTGTGTGCCGGTTACATACAAAAAGCCAACGGTGTAACTCTCAACGCAAGACGTAACGCTGAGGATAGCGCCTAGTGAAACTGCGCCCATCAGGAGGGCCTTGCCGAATTTCCTAAACTTCATGCGATTCCTTCATCCTGCTCTGGCGTGCTCGTCAGGCGTGCTGCGCCAAGTGTGGTCGTTCCCTGCGGAGCGCTGGGTTGGGATGGGTCCCTGCTGCATTGTAAAAGCCGAGGGTGCGTTGTGCCTAATTTACGGTCTCGCGATCTAGAAACCGTAACAAAATCAGAGAGGAAAGCTACTTGCGGTTGGACGGGATGCACCTGAAAAAGGTCAACGCTGGCAGCAATGCGAGATGCGGAAGCTGCCGGTGAATATCCGCCTCGCCGCATTGTGCATAAAAAATCCCGGATCGCTGCGCTGCGGCAATCCGGGACTGGGTTTCCGGGATCAGGTTTTTGGGTTTACCAGACCCGGCAGGAGTTGACCGGGTACATGGGCTGGCCCTTGGTGCAACTGAAGGCTTTGCCGAACTCGTCGAAGTTCTGCACGGCGCCGTTGACGCGCCACTTGCCGGTGGAGTGAGGATCGGTGAGCGCGCGCTGGCGGGCGGATTGTTCGGTCTGGTTTTCGCACCACACCTGCGCGAAGCCCAGGAAGTAGCGTTGCTTTTCGGTGTAGCCGTCGATCTGGTCGTCGATGGACTTGTGTTCGGCGGCGAGCGTGTCGAGGAGCGCAAGATAGGCGATGCGCAGGCCGCCGTTATCGGCGGTGTTTTCGCCCAGGGTAAGCTTGCCGTTGAGATTTTGCGCGGGCTGTCCGTCATGCTCAGGAGCGGTTTCAAAGCCGCTGTACTCGGCTACTTCGCAATCGGTGCGCTCGACGAACTTCTTGCGATCTTCGGCGGTCTGCCACTCGCGCAGATTGCCGTGGCCGTCGTACTTGGAGCCCTCGTCGTCAAAGCCGTGAGTCATTTCATGGCCGATGACGACGCCAATGCCGCCGAAGTTTACGGCCGGATCGATGGAGGCATCAAAGAATGGCGGCTGGAGAATGCCGGCGGGGAAGTTGATGTCATTCATCGACGGGCTGTAGGAGGCGTTGACGGTGGGCGGTGTCATGCCCCACTCCTTCTCGTCGACGGGCTTGCCGAGCTTGGAGAGGTTGTAGTTGCGCTGGAAGATGGCGTCGTGGCGGATGTTGCCGATGAGATCGTCGCGCTTGACTTCGAGGGCGTTATAGCTGCGCCATTTCTCCGGATAGCCGATCTTGTTACGGATCAGCGAGAGCTTTTCCTGCGCGGCTTTTTTGGTTTCGTCGCTCATCCAGGGCAGGGTCTTGATGTCGTCGCCGAGGGATTTTTCGAGGGCTGCAACGAGCTGGTCCATCTTTGCCTTGGCCTGGGGCGGGAAGTGCTCTTTGACCCAATCCTGGCCGACGGCTTCGCCGAGGGCGACATCCGTCATCTGCGTGCACTGCCTCCAGCGCGGGGTGGGCTCTTTCTGGCCTGCGAGCACTTTGCCGAAGAAGTCGAAGTTTGCATCGAAGTATGCCTTGGGCAGATTCGACGCAACGGCGTGGATGGTGTGCCAGCGCAGGTAGGACTTCCAGGCATCGACCGGCTCAGAGGTGATGAGGCCGTTGAGTGACTTGAAGAAGTCTGGCGTAGTGACGTTGAGCGTATCGAAGCTGCCGGCCTTTACATCCTTGAAGTAAATGGAGAAGTCGAAGTCGGGCGTGAGCTTCTGGAAATCGGCGACGGTGTAGATGTGGTAACGGTTCTCGGGGTCACGCATGGCGACGCGGGTCATGGAGGCTTTGGCCAGCGCAGTTTCAATGCGGATGACGTTGTCGGCTTCTTTGGCGGCGGCGTCCGGCGTGTCGCCGGCCAGCGTGAATATTTTGGTTACGTGATCCTTGTACTGGTCGCGGATTTTTGCGAAGCGGTCAAGAAGGTAATAGTCGCGGTCGGGAAGCGAAATGCCGGACTGGCCGACGGTGGCGATCTGTTTGCTCGAATCCTTTTCGTCCTGCGAAACGCCGAAGCGGAAGAGCGGCGCCGGTTCGCCGTGCGCGGCCAGTTCGCCGACAAGGACGGCGAGCTTATGCGGATCGTTCAACGCGGCAATGCTGTTGAGTGCGGGTTTGAGCGGCTCGAGACCCTTCTGCTCCACAAGATCGGTGTTCATGCAGGCGGCATAGTAGTCGCCGAATTTTTTCTGCAGCGGAGTTTTGGGGTCTTTTGAGGCAGCGTCGAGTTCCTGCCAGAGCAGATACCGATTGCGCTCACCGAGCAGTGAGAAGCTGCGCGCCCAGCGAACCTGGTCGGCTGGAATGGGATTGGCCTTGTTCCAGTTACCGCAGGAGTACTGGTAAAAGTCGGCGCAGGGGTCCGCGGTTTTGTCGATGGCGGAGAGATCCAGGCTTTTGGCGTCGGGCGGCGGCGCGGGCTTGTCAGGATTCGATTGGGCTCCGGCGGTTTGGGCGCTGGCAGTGAAAATGGTTCCGGCTGCAAGCAGCAGAGCGGAGGCAATGCGAGAACAGTTCATCGGTTTTCCCTTTGACGGTGGGGTAGGCATGCAGTGATGGATAGCAATGTAGCACGGCGCGGCCTAAAAAAACGAGAGCAGGCAGGAGCCGCACTGAAGTGAGTTTCAGAGATTCCGGATTTCAAGCCGGCTGCTGCTCGGAATCGCCGTAGCATTGAAACAGCAACTGCTCGAAGTCTTCCGGCGGCAGCGGCGGCCCGTAAAGATAGCCCTGGTGAAGGTAGCATCCGAGCGCCTGGAGGGCCTCGCGCTGCTCGCAGGTCTCCACTCCCTCGGCCAGAACGCGCAATCCCATCTCTTTGCCGAGCGCGATGACAATACTGGCAATGGTGCTGCTGTTGGGATCGTCGAGAAGATCGCGCACAAACGAGCGGTCGATCTTGATCTGCGAGAGCGGCAGCCGCTTGAGGTATGCCAGAGACGAGTAGCCGGTGCCGAAGTCGTCGAGAGCAAACCGGATGCCATGCTTTTTGAGTGCGGTCATCTTGGCGATGGCGTCTTCAATGTTTTCGATCAACATGGACTCCGTCAGCTCCAGCTTGAGATATCCGGGATTTGCTCCAGTGCGCGCAATGGCATCGAGCACGGAGGCCACGAAATCATCTTTGCGCAACTGAAGTGCGCTGATATTGACCGCAACTGTGATGTTGAGATCCGGGCATCTATCTGTCCATGAGGCAATCTGCTGGCAGGTGCTCTCAAGCACCCAGGCTCCGAGCGGCAGAATGAGGCGCGTTTCCTCGGCCAATGGAATAAACTCACCCGGCATGACAAGGCCTTGACGTGGATGCCGCCAGCGCACCAGCGCTTCGGCGCCGTAGAGCCTGCCGTTCTGATATTGCGGCTGGAAATAGAGGACAAACTGCTTGTTCTCAAGGCCTTGGCGCATCTCCTCTTCCAGAGTGGCGCGCGCGGTAACGGCAGCCTGCAGGCCCGGCGCAAAGAAGCGCATGGAGTTGCGTCCCGCTGCCTTGGCCTGGTACATGGCGATGTCCGCCTGCTGCAATACATGATTGAAATCGGCCTGGTTATCGCCAAAGACTGTGATGCCGATGCTGCAACTGGTGCGGATCTCGGCCTGTTCCAGCAGATACGGCTGCGCAACCAGCAGGAGAATTTTTTCCGCCACACTCATGGCCTGCGTGGCCGCGATCTCCGGGTAGCCGTGCAGCTCTTCGAGAATCAGCACGAACTCATCGCCGCCCAGCCGTGAGACCGTGTCGGCTGAGTTGACGCACTCTTGTAGCCGGTTGGCCACTTCGCGCAGCAGCAGGTCGCCGGTATGATGGCCGCGCGTATCGTTGAGGATTTTGAAATTGTCCAGGTCCAGGAAGAGCATGGCGCGCTTGTGGTGTGTGCGCGAGCTGAGCGCGATGCTCTTGCGGAATTGCTCAAAGAGCAGGCGGTGGTTGGCCAGGCCGGTTATCTGGTCATAAAAAGCCAGGGTGCGAATCTCTTCTTCGGCTTTCTTTTCATGGGAGACATCGCGCACCTGGATCAGGATGCAGGGCACGCCATTGACTTCAATTGTGGTGGCGAAGACAGAGCCCCAGATCAGAGTGCCGTCTTTTTTGCGGAACTGAATCTCGACGCTGCGGAAGCTTTCGCCCTTCTGGACGATTTCCAGCATGGCGTCGCGGTTGGCATAGTCAGTCCAGATGTCGAGTTCCCGCGAGGGTCTGCCGATCACTTCATCGCCGCGCCATCCGGTGACGGTAGTGAAGGCTGGATTGACATCGATGTAAACGCCGTCGGAGATGCGCGTGATGACAATGACGTCCGGACTGGTTTCAAAGGCCGCGCGATAGCGCGCTTCACTGAAGCGCAGGGCGTCTTCGGCCTGTTTTTCCCGGGTGATGTCGCGCACCGATGAGAGGAGGCATTCTTCGCCGTCAACGACTAGCCGGGTGGCGGAGAGTATGCCCCAGAGCGCGGAACCATCCCGCCTGCGAAACTCAACCTGCACATCGCGGCAGTCTTTCCCATCGCGAAAGACATTCACCAGGAGCTCGTGGTCAGCGGGATTAGGCCAGAGCCCTAATTCTGCCGAGGTCTTGCCGATGGCCTCCGCTGGGGTATAGCCGAAGTATTCGGTAAATCTTCCGTTGATGTCGACGCACCGGCAATCGGGGAAGCGGGTAATCACGATGGCATCGGCGCTGGTTTGAAAAGCAGTACGATAGCGGGCATCGCTGGTGCGCCGGGCATCCTCTGCCAGCTTTTCGCGGGTGGCATCATGAATCGAGGCAAGCATGCAGGGCTCGCCGCGAATGATGAGCGGCGCGGCGGAGACCAGTCCCCAAAGCACAGAGCCATCGCTTCTGCGGAATTTTATGGATACATCGCGAAATTCCTCACCATGTTCTATGGCGGAGAATACCGCCTCGCGGTCTGCGAGATTGGTCCACATGCCCATGTCCACGGAGGTCTTGCCGATTGCTTCCTCGCAGGTGAAGCCGAAGTACTCGGCAAACCGGCGGTTGATGTCAACGTATGTCCGGTCGGACAGGCGCGTAATTACCATGGCGTCCGTGCTGGTGTGAAAGACGCTTCGGTAGAGCTCTTCGCTGCTTTTGAGAGCCTCTTCGGAACGCTTGCGCTCTGTAATGTCGAGCGCGCTGACTACGCAGCCGGCGATCTTTCCAGCGCGATCCCGAACGGGGGCGAAGTTGAAGCTGCCCACCCACTGCTCTCCGGTGTCCTTGCGCCGCTGCCGGAATTCCACGCCTGTGGCCTGCTCGCCGCGCAGCGCCCGCGGCACCACCCATTGCTCCGCCGGCACCGGTGTGCCGTCCGGAAAAAACACATCCAGGAAGCCGGGATAGTCGGCGTTCATACGCGGGCACTCGGACTTGCTACGGAATTTGTGGAAGACTGCGAATGCCTGGTTGAAATCCACAAAATTGCCATTGGCATCGCAGATGAACATGGCCTCTGCCGAGCTTTCAAGGGCTGCCTGCAGCTTGGCGCTGAGCTCGTGCAAAATAGATTCGCTTTCGAGCTCCGCGAGTCTGCTCTGGCTCTTGCGCACATACTCGGCCATAAAGCAGAAGGCCGCGCAGGACAGAATGGAAAATCCGAAAGCGATCAGGTGGCCCATCCTGACGTTCTCTGACGACCCCTTTGGCATGATGACGGTGAGAGCCACAATCAGCGCGGAGGCCGCGGTAGCTGCAAGGCCGGGCCACAGGCCCAGCAGCAACGCAATGGCAAGGATGGGCGGCAGATAGGTGAGGTAAAGCGAGAGTTGAAAGCCGAATTGCCAAACGAGAAAAAGGCGCAGCAGATATGCCGCCGCCACGATTGCGAGCGCCAGGGCGATCTTCCACAGCAGTGGAGTAAGGGATCGCTTGCTATCCATTGAGGATGCTCTCTCTCTCTGCTTCTCCGCGAATCTCGACCGATGGCGCGGCTAGTTTACAAATCTACAAACCGATAAACCAAGTCATTTCTTCAGTCTCACTATTCCGATTCGTCTCGTGAAAGTCAATCGAAATTCAACGGATTTTCGAGAGATTGCAAGTCATTCGATGCCCGATACGGAATGAAGGGCTGCAGCGCGGAATTTTGCCGGATGGTCAGGCGGACGCTCTTTTCGGTTGGTGGGATCAAGGCAGTTCTTTACAGGCCATGCGGTACCCTGACACACTGAAAAGTGGACACCCAAACCATCGTTATCCTTGATTTTGGCTCGCAGTATACGCAGCTGATTGCCCGGCGCATCCGCGAGCTGAACGTCTTTTGCGTTGTTCTGCCCTGCACGGCTTCCCTTCAGGAGATTCAGAGCTACAAGCCGCTTGGCATGATTCTTTCCGGCGGCCCGTCCTCTGTATATGACGCGGATGCGCCGGCTGCGGACCCCAGGATTCTGGATCAGCAGACGCCGATTCTTGGTATCTGTTACGGTCTGCACTACATTGTGCATCATTTGGGTGGAGTGGTTCGGCCCGGCCCCAAGCGCGAGTATGGGCACGCGGAAGTGACGATTGAGCATGCCGCGACGCCGCTTTTTGAGGGACTGCCGCCACAGATGAACGTGTGGATGAGCCACGGCGATGAGGCGCGAGAGCTGCCTGGAGGGTTTACGCGGACGGCTGTAAGTTCAAATGCGCTGGCCGGCATTGCGAACGAAGAGCGCCGTATATGGGCCGTGCAGTTTCATCCGGAGGTACACCATACGCCGCTCGGGCCTCAGCTGATCAAAAATTTTGTCTTTGGCATCTGTGGGGCTAAAGGTGACTGGACGCCGGCGCACTTTGTTGAGACGACGGTGGCTGCAATCCTCGCCAAGGTCGGCAAGGATCATGTCATCTGCGGGCTTTCCGGCGGCGTGGACTCTTCCGTGGCGGCGATGCTGGTGCATAAGGCCATCGGCAGCCAGTTGACGTGCGTTTTTGTGAACAACGGCGTGCTGCGCAAGAACGAATTCCAGAGCGTGCAGAAGAATCTGCGCGACAAGCTGGGGCTAAACCTGGTGGCTGTGGATGCGAGCGAGCGCTTTCTGAGCAAGCTCGCTGGCGTGACCGACCCGGAGAAGAAGCGCAAGATCATCGGCAACGAATTTATTGCCGTCTTTGACGACGAGGCAACGCGGATTGCGCATGAAACGGGCGGAGTGGACTGGCTGGTGCAGGGAACACTCTATCCGGATGTAATCGAGTCGAGCAGCGTGAAGGGGCCTAGCCAGACCATCAAGAGCCACCACAATGTGGGCGGCCTGCCTGAGCACATGAAGCTCAAGCTGATTGAGCCGCTGCGTGACCTGTTTAAAGACGAGGTGCGGCGCATTGGCCGCGATATGGGTATGCCGGAGGAGATTTTGAGCCGGCAGCCGTTCCCTGGGCCGGGGTTGGCCGTGCGCATTCTGGGTGAAGTCACCCCAGACCGTGTGGCGCTGCTGCAGGAAGCTGACGACGTTGTGGTGAGCGAGATCAAGGCTGCCGGACTGTACACCAAGATCTGGCAGAGCTTTGCCGTATTGCTGCCGGTGATGAGCGTGGGCGTGATGGGCGACCAGCGGACGTATGCATACACGGCTGCGGTTCGGGCTGTGCATTCGGAAGACGGCATGACGGCGGACTGGACTCCGCTGCCGTATGAGGTGCTGAAGCGGATCTCAAGCCGCATTGTGAATGAGGTGCGGGGCATTAACCGGGTTGTGTATGACATTACGTCGAAGCCGCCGGGCACTATCGAGTGGGAGTGAGGATTGACCGTCCATCCCTTTTGCGCCTTCGATGCACTGGAAACTTTGTGGCCCTCCCGGTGGTCGGGAACTGGCTTGTAACTTGAGTGCAAGCTAAGAAGCAGTGGTTCCGTTGGGTCGGTATGGCAGGTTTTAGGAAATTTGGCGGATTTAGTGATTTTCTGCCATACTTGATGGGAGGTGCCATGTGCCTACCGAAACTGTCGTTCTGGGCGAAAGCGGCCGCATCGTTCTTCCTGCCGAACTTCGTAAAGAATTCGGATTAAAGCCCGGCGATCGCCTCACAATCAGCAGCGAAGGCGGCTCGATCCGGATTCGAAACATGGATATGACGCTGAAAGAAGTTCGGGAATCCATTATTGCCAAACGCGGGAGCCTGAGCGGAATCCTGGACGAGTTTCTGGCTGAGAAGCACGAAGAAGCACAGCGCGAGGCGGAGCTTGGATAGGATTGTTCTTGATTCTTCTGCTGTATTGGCGATGATTCTCGGCGAGCGCGGCGGCGAACGGGTTCGATCTGTGATTCAAGAAGGCAAGACTCCTGTAGCAATCTCCAGCGTGAATTGGTGTGAAGCGCTTACTCGCTTGCAGCGGGACAGCCCGCTCATGGATGGCGAGCGAATGGATGCAATGCTGCCCGGTGTGGAGGTTGTTCCGTTTGCAAAGGATGTGGCGGAGCTTGCCGCCGGGTTTGCGCGCACCGACCGGTCACTCTCTCTCGGCGACCGTGCCTGCCTTGCGCTTGCCAAATCGTTCGGCGCTACTGCATGGACCGCTGACCGCGTTTGGCAGCGGCTTCAGATTGATGTCGCTGTCGAACTGGTCCGCAGTTGAAGCGCAAAAGGCAATTATCATCGCGCTGATTGCATCCGCAGCGCCGCAATTTCCTTTGTCAGCGCTTCCAGGCGCGCCAGTATATCGGCGTGCTGTTTTTCGATAGAGCTTGGCTCCATGCCTTCTACATAGAATGTTCCGCTTGGCTCCAGTTCACAGAGACCTACCTGATGAAATGCCGTGAAGCCCTGCTTATGGACGGCTTCCAGCAATTCCTCATGCGTGAGCGATTCATGCTGCATGGCCTTTTGATCGATTTGCCCGTTACGCACCAGCACGGTGGAATGGCCCTGCAATACCCGCGTAAGGCGCGGTGAACTGAATAAGAAGCGGGCGACAAGCCAGTTGATGCCCAGCAGGCCGAGTGCGCCGAGGATGCCCCCGGTGACCGAGTTATCGTCGCCGATGATGGCGTTCTGCACAGTGTTGGAGAGTGAAAGAAGTACGACGAGGTCGAAGGGGTTTAGCTGCGCCAGTTCGCGTTTGCCGAAGATACGCAGCAGGATCACAAGGACCAGGTAAACGACGACGGGACGCAGCAGCTTCTCGATGATCGGAAGCTGCAAGTGGAACATGTCATTCAAAATGGTGTGCAGCATGGCATGAGGATAGCCTAAGAGGTACGCTTCTCCAGCCTTAGCGCCACGTCCACGGTTTTGGTGTCGTCATTCACGATCAGCGTGTATTTGCAGTTGACCGATTGGAAGAGTTTGAACAGCCGTGGGTCGGCATGGGTGTTTGTGGCGTCGATTGCGTAGTAAGAAAACAGCGCACTTTCATTAAAGATAGCCCCGGCCGGGAGCTTCCACGCGGCCAGCATCATGGCGCGAATCTCATCCGACACATTCTCGACGCTGATTTTGCCCATCTTGTACACCTCTCCCGGCTCGGCGGCTAAGGCGTAGCTCACCGTGTGCTGCGCGTGGTCGAGCGTGGCTGTCGGCGTGATGCGCGCCCGCGCGTAACCGCGGTTGTGATACTGCCGCTCGATGAAATGCCAGTTCCAGGCAATGTGCTCGGCATCGGCAGGGTCGCCAGGATGCACGTGCGACTGCTTGTCGAAGTCCGCCTGGCTGACCAGCATATCCGGCGCAAGCTGGATGGATGTGACCTTATAGAGCGTGCCGGGATCAAGCGAATACCGGAAGGAAACCTGTACGCTATCGGGCGCGATGCTCAGATTTGGCTGCTTTGTGGCGTCTGCCTTCACGTCAAGATAACCCATGCCCTGGTAAATTTCGCGGAGATCCTTTGCGATGCCGGCTGCGGAGTCTTCTGTGCTGAAGGGTTTGCTGGTAAGAGATGCGAGAACCTCCTGAGCTTTCGGCGTGAGCTGTGGAGCGGCGCCCGGCAGTATCTCTCCAATGAGGATCTGCGGCGTGGAAACGTGGAAGGCGATGGCGCTGGCCTCACGAGCACCCAGGGTACTGTATGGCGCGGAGGTGATTGTTGCCTTGATGCCGATGGCGGCGAGCTGCTCTACAAGGACCGCCTGCACGCCGTCCAGCAGCGTTCCCTCCGTAGGAACCTTGCCGTGATAAAGCGGGAGTTTCGCGCGGATCTTCGCGTCGAGATCGGGGCCGGGCGTGAGCGGCATGTTGTCCAGCCGCACGGAATAGAGCTGCGCGGCGGGCTTGAGCTGAAAGACCAGGTCCTGCCCGTTGAAGGTAAATTTGACGCCATCAAAAAGGCCGGTCTGCGAGAGCGCGTTCATGCGTTGCTGCATATCGTCGGAAGAGAGCGTCTGGCCTGCTTTGAGACCGGCGGCAGAGAGCAGTTCATCGTTCGAGTAATCCGGCGCGCCCTGGAACTGGATGGTTTTGGGCGTGAATTTTTGCGCGGATACGTGCAGGGCAACGCAGGCAGCGGCGAAAGCCACAAAAAAAGCGGAAATTGGTAGTCGCATGACGCGCTCAAGGCTAGCAAACCTGCGCGGCTTGCTCAAGTGAATCCTGCGCCTGTCGCGCGCGTGACATCTGAGTTGATATTCTCGGGTGTTCGCTGGGAGGATTTTCAAAAATGCGTGAGGCAGTGATTGTTTCGGCGGTGCGTACGCCGGTAGGTAAGTTTCAAGGCTCGTTGTCGGGTTTTACAGCGCCTAAGCTGGGTGCGCTTGTGGTGCGCGAGGCGGTGCGTCGTTCCGGTTTCGGTGTTACGGAAATTGACGAGTGCATTATGGGCTGCGTGCTGCAGGCCGGGTTGGGGCAGAATCCCGCGCGGCAGGCGGCGATTTATGGTGGGCTGGCCCCTGAATCAGCCGCGCTGACGGTGAACCAGGTCTGTGGGTCCGGCCTGCGTGCAGCGGCGCTGGCAGCGCAGGCCATTGCCCTGGGCGATGCGGAGGTGGTGGTTGCAGGAGGCATGGAGTCCATGACGAATGTGCCGTATCTCTTGCCGCAGGCTCGGAGCGGTTACCGTCTGGGAAATGGCACGCTGGTAGACGCGATGATTCACGATGGGCTGTGGGAGGCGTATCGCGGCTTTCACATGGGTGTTGGCGCGGAGATGATTGCGGAGAAGTATGGCATTACGCGCGAGGAGCAGGATGCTTTTGCGGCGGAGTCGCATCGCAGGGCGGCTGCGGCGACGCGGGGTGAGGTTTTTGCCGAGGAGATGATGCCGGTGGAGATTCCAGCGGCGAAGAAGGGCGAACCTGCGCGGGTTTTTGCGATGGATGAGGGGATCCGGCCGGATACGACGGTGGAGACGCTGGCGAAGCTGAAGCCGGCCTTTAAGGAAGGCGGCACGGTGACGGCTGGCAATGCGCCGGGCGTGAGCGACGGCGCGGCTGCTGTGGTGATTACCAGCGCGCATCTGGCGCGGGAGCGCAATCTGAAGCCGCTTGGCGTGATTCGTGCGCATTGCACGGCGGGCAGGGAGCCGGAGTGGTTTGGCTTGGCTCCGATTGATGCCGTGCGCAAGGTGGCGAAGCGCGCGGGGTGGGAGTTGGATTCCATCGACCGCTTTGAACTGAATGAGGCTTTTGCGGTACAGGCGATGGCCGTGAACCGGGAGCTTGGCCTCGATACTGCAAGGGTGAATGTGCATGGTGGGTCGGTGGCGGTGGGGCACCCGATTGGGTCTAGCGGGGCGCGGCTGCTGGTGCGGCTGCTGGCGGATTTGAAGGAGTGTGGTGGGAAGCGCGGGATTGTAGCGCTTTGCCTGGGTGGGGGGAATGCTGTGGCTATGGCTGTGGAAGCTGTTTAGTCGCAGACTAACGCGGCGTCGGAGAAATCAAGCGGTGCGTTGGCTTCTGCAAGTTCTTCGTTAGTCGCGCTGGGATTGGCCTGTGCTTCGAAGAACGCATCCACCTGATCGAGAATTGCTCTGGATGTTTTGGCTTGATAGATAGAGGCGCGCAGTTTCGCTCCGCCGGGGACGCCGTGTGTGAACCATGCAGCGAACTGCTTCATTTTGCCTGCGGCTTCACGGATTGCATTCTCCGGCTTCTCGGAAATGTCGTACATTTCTCCGCCGGCCATCAGCATGTGGAAATAGGCGCGGATTATATGGTGGCGATCGGCGGAGGTGGGCTTGTCGTATGCGCCGGTTGCCGTGAATTGCGCGATCTGGCGGAAGATCCAGGGATTGGCTGGTGCGCCGCGGCCGATCATGACGCCGTCGCAGCCGGTTTGCGCGATCATGGCGGCAGCGTCTTCAGGCGTGCGGACGTCGCCGTTACCGATGACGGGGATTTTTACGGCCTGCTTGACGGCGGCGATCCACTCCCAGCGGGCGTAGCCGGTGTAGGACTGCTCGCGGGTGCGGGCGTGGAGAGCTAGAGCGTTGAGGCCCTCGCTTTCGGCTATCTTTGCCAGCTCTACGCAGACGATGTTTTCGTCGTTCCAGCCGAGGCGGAACTTGACGGTGAAGGGAATTGAGACGGACTTGCGGACGGCGCGGAAGATTTCGCCGATCTTGGGCAGATCGCGCAGCAGGCCTGAGCCGCCATTGCAGCCGACGACGCGCTTGGCCGGGCAGCCGAGGTTCAGGTCGACTATGTCGAAGCCGGTGTCCTGACAGATGCGTGCGGCTTCGGCCAGCGTCTGCGGGTTGGAGCCGAAGAGCTGCGCGGAGATGGGGTGCTCGTCGTCAAAGAAGGTGAGGTAGCGCTTGCGCTTGGATTCGCGCATGCGCGAGAGGCCGTCAGCCGAGGTGAACTCGGTCATGAGCAGGCCGCAGCCGGACTGGGTATTCGAGACAGAGGACTCTACGTTTTCACTCGAATCCGGCCCAGGGCCAGAAAAAAGGCTGGCGTGGCGAATGAAGCGGCGGAAGATGGTGTCGGTGACGCCGGCCATGGGAGCCAGAACCGTGGCTGGGCGCACCTCGACCGGGCCGATTTTCATCTCGGCTGGAACCGGCATGGAGCCGGTGCGCTCGGTGGGCTGCTCCCACTCCTTCTTCACGGTGAAACCTCGTCCTGCCATGAAATACTCCGACTTAACTCGGCAGTTCTGGAACTTCAAATATGAACGGCTTGCCACGGGAATCCGGGTCCCATCCGGCGGCTATGGCCTGCTGGATATGGGCTTCGACCTTCTTCTCGTGAATCGGCACGCGCATGGTATCGGTACGGGTCAGGCCATTCTTATTCTGCGTCGGGGCCAGGGGATATTCCAGATAAAGGTCGCGGCGCGCAGGCGTCTCATTCCGAACATGAATCGCGACCGCGTGCCAGTCATCCAGCCCGTTCGTGTGCTGCTCGCGGTGCAGGCGCCAGATCAGGCGGAAGCCATCGATCTCTGTCTTTGCTCCGAGTTGGCGCTTGGGGTGCGGCATAGTGATTTTTCAGTCAGGTTAAGCAACGACTCAACACTATTAGGCCCCCGCCGTGGCGGAGGCCTGTTTGGCACAAATCCTGCCGTTTCAGTGGCTTACTTGGCGGGCTCGGCTTTCGCGTACTTGCGGCGGAAGCGCTCCACACGGCCGGCTGTATCGACCAGGCGCTGCTTGCCGGTGAAGAACGGGTGGCAGACCGAGCAGATTTCCACGTGAATGTCGCCCTTGTGGGTCGAACGGGTCTCAAAGTTGCTTCCGCAGGCGCAGAGTACGCGCACAGCGTCATATGGGGGGTGAATCTTTTCCTTAGGCATCGCTGAAACAGACCTTTCCTGCAATCTACGTTATTATACGGCGATTTTTGTTTGCGGGCAATGATGTTTACCCTTCCCAAAGCCGATTCGTGGGCCTAGAATTTCAGCCGAAAAATTCATGACAGTCTACAAGCTGCCGAATGAATTGGGGAGGCATGTATGTCCGCTGGAACCTTCTTCCGTTTTGGGCTATTGCTATCCGGTGTGATCCTTGCATTCGGTGTTGTGCAGGCGTCATCCGCGCAGGAAATTACTCCTCACGTTAAGCAGATCTACAAGCAAGACTGTGCGCTGTGTCATGGCGATACCGGCAACGGTAAATCTGAGGTGGCGACCAGCATGAATCTGGTGCTGCTCGATTACACCGACGCCAAATCGCTTGCAGGCAAATCCGATCAGGAGCTTTTTGACGCCATCCGCAAGGGCAGGGGAGACAAGATGCCGCCTGAGGATGAGGTTCGCGCCAAGGACGCGGAAGTTCGAGGCCTGGTTGCGTATGTGCGCAGCCTGTCGAAAGGGCAATCCGGAACCCAGACGGCGGCGGCTCCTGCGGCAGCGCCCCCGAGCAAGCACTAAATAGCTATTTTGCCAGCGCTTTGGCGATCGCCGCGTCTGCCAGTGGTGACATGATGGCGTAGCCCGCCGGGAGCGGGTGGACGCCGTCCTTGCTTAGCTCCGGCGGAAGGCCGTTTTGCGCGTCCTTCATAGCTGAGTGGTAATCGACATACAGGTAGCCCTGGCTGGTGGCGTAGCTTTTGATCCAGGTATTGATGGCGAGGATTTTGTCTGCGGTATCTTGTACATTTGGCGCCCAGCCGATGTGGCTGGCCGGCAGAACGGAGCAGAGCACGACACGGATGCCGTTAGCGGCGGCGAGCTGAGCCATCGACTGGATGTTTCCTTCGGTCTGCTCCGCCGTCATGGGACCGGTATTACCTGCCACATCGTTCGTTCCGGCCAGAATGATTACGACCTTCGGCTTCAGCTCCAGCACATCCTGGCGGAAGCGCAACAGTATCTGTGGCGAGGTCTGGCCGCTTATGCCCCGGTTGATGTACGGCTTGCCGGAGAACGATTGGTCGAGATGCCAGCTTTCGGTGATGGAGTCGCCCATGAAGACGACGCGCTTGTCGTCCGGCTGGGCTGGCGGCAGTTGCGCGTTGGCATCCTTGTAGCGCGCAAGCCAGCCGAAGTCGGTGAGCAGTTGTTTCTCGCGGACGTTTCTGTATCCGTCCAGGCCTTGTGTCTGGGCGCCTTGGGACTGGGCTGGAGCTGCCGGCGTTGTGATCTGCGCGCCAAGCTCGGACGCCGTGGTTATAAGCGCTGCTGTCATCGTCAACACTGTGAGCAGTTTCACCTCAGTCAGATCCTCAATTCGGCCATACCTTTTGCGGGTTTGATTTTACGCTGTCCGGCGCTATTTCCACATTGCGTACGCTGCTTGCACATCGGCTTGCCCGCGTGTTGTGCGTTAGGCTTGGTAGAGAGCTATGAGCAATCTATGCCCCATCTGCGGTGGCGTTGGTCTTGTGCGCGTCGTCGCAGAGGATGGGCGCTGGGTCTCTCGCGAATGCCAATGCCAGGAGCTTGAGCGCGAGGAGCGGCGGCTGACTTCCGCGCGCATTCCTGAGCGCTATCGCCACTGCACGCTGGATACCTTTGAGACGCGTTTTTCCGGCGCGGATGCCACGCTTGGCGCGGCGCTGATGACGGCGCGCAAGTTTGCAGACGGCTACCCTGCTGAGACCGCTGGACGTGGGCTGCTCTTTGCCGGCTGCATTGGCGTGGGAAAGACACATCTTGCCGCGGGCATTCTGCATCGGTTGGCGCGGGAGCGCGGTGTGCGCGGCCTTTTCTGTGATTATCGCGAGCTGCTGAAAAATATCCAGCACAGCTACAACCCGCAGGTGGCTGCGACGGAGATGGATTTTTTGCGCCCAGTTTTTAAGGCGGAGGTGCTTGTGCTCGACGACCTGGGCGCGCAGAAGCCGAATGAGTGGTCGTGGGATATTGTGGCGCTGATCCTGAATACGCGCTACAACGATAAGCTTTCGACGATTGTGACTACTAATTACTCTGACCTGCCTGCCGGTGGCGGGGATGTGAGCGATGCGCAACGTGCGGGGCGTGAGCCTACGCTTGGAGATCGGATCGGGGATCGCATGCGGTCGCGGTTGGCGGAGATGTGCGTGCGGGTGACTATGACGGGGAATGATTTTCGGCAGTCGGTGAAGCGGGCCAGGTTTGGTTAAGGTGTGCCGTCAGTCATCGGACTCTACCCACCGTGCGTCACATGCCTCACAATGCCAGGCTGCTTGCTGTGGCGGCACCGGAATCGACACCAGGTAGAGCGCCAAAAGAGACCGCCCATTCTCTGTCCCGCTGCCCAGCGTGATTTCAGCCGATCCGCACTTGGGGCAAGTTGGCTGTACGTAGACTTGCTCCTCGCCATACGTGATTGTGTCTGGAGCCGCTTCGTCCAGAATCTCCCGTGCTGTCGCTTCGTCGCGCTCGTCAACTTGTAATCGCAAACCGCCGACCATATTGGAGTAGAACCAATCCATCCGGACCAGATTCTCATCCGCTATCCAGGCTGGAATTCCCGCCGATTCGAGCAGCGAACGTCCCGCGTATGCCTCGGCCAGATCTCGATAACGCCGCACCGTGATGAGGTGACGGAACTCCCATTGCTTTGGCTCTTCCACCAGTGGCGGCTCAAGCGCGCGCCGTGCAAATTCCGCACGCAACGCTGCTTGTGCCACTTCCAGCAGACCATCGTAGGAGCGGGCCAGCTCCATCAGTTCCGGCTCACTCATTTGCGCATACTGAGCCGCCAGATCTTCAGGGGTGGGTGTCATGCACTGAAAGCCTAACAGGAATAGTGAGCGTCATGGGTGGGGCACCCGATTCTGTTTCGGGACACGCAGAGATCAGTACATCAGCTTTGTTGAGAGATAGGTGTACATTGCGGCGTCGGTGCGGGCGCGCTGCTTGTTGTCCGCGCCGGCGCCGTGGCCGCCTTCTGTGATTTCAAAGTAGTGGAACGGCTCGCCGAATTCCTCCATACGCGCGGCAAATTTACGCGCATGCACCGGTCCCACGCGGTCGTCCTTGGTGGTGGTAAAGATCAGCGGCTCGGGATAGTTCACGTCTTTGCGAAGCTGGTTGTAAGGCGAGATGGATGCGAGGAACTTTCGCTCTTCCGGTACGGAGACGGAGCCGTATTCGCCTACCCAGGAAGCGCCGGCGGAGAGATGTTCGAAGGCGAGCATATCGAGCAATGGAACAGAGATGATGACGGCCTTCCACATCTCAGGATGTTGCGTGAACTCGACGCCCATGAGCAGGCCGCCGTTGGAGCCGCCTTCGATGCCGAGCCGCGAGGACGATGTGATTTTGCGTGTCGTCAGATCCTGCGCTACGGCGTAAAAGTCGTCGTAGATGCGTTGGCGGTGGGTTTTCAGGCCGGCGTCATGCCACGCGGGGCCAAACTCGCCGCCGCCGCGGATGTTTGCCAGCACGTAGATGCCGCCGCGTTCGAGCCAGAGCTTGCCGGTGGTTGGACTGTAGCCGGGTGTTTGCGATACCTGAAAGCCACCGTAGGCCGTGAGCAGCGTGGGGTTCTGGCCGTCGAACTTCATATCTTTTGGCCCGACGACGAAGTAGGGAACCCTGGTGCCGTCTTTCGATGTGGCTTCATACTGATGAACGGCAAAATTTGACGCGTCAAACTGCGGCTTCTCGGATTTGATCTCCTTGAGCGAGCCGTCGGCTGCATTGCCCAGCCAGAGCGAAGGAGGATTGAGGAAGCCGTTGAGCGAGAGAAAGAAACGCTCTTCCGTGGGGCTGGCCCATGTCACCGCCACTGTCTGATTGTCCGGAATGGGAAGCGCTTTGCGGCTCCACTGGCCGCTTTTGCCGGGCGAATAAATATAGGCGCGGCCCTGCACATTGTTCAGCGTGGTCAGCAGCAGATGGTTCCTGGTGGTGCGGACTGCCTGCGTGAATTCGCGCTCGGTCGGAGTGAAGATGGCGGTTGGCTTGAGGTGCTCGGGATCGGCTTTGGCCGCGTCGTAATCGATGGAGAGCACAGAACCCTGCGGATAGCGCGTGGTCTGGCCGGCCGGGGTCCAGTCCTCCTGCAGCGCAACGATGAAGTGGTTGGCGAGAAAGCCGGTGATGCCGGATTTGGGCGGAAGCGCGAGCTTGCGCGGACCGCTGGGCGACAGAAGAAAAGAGGTGTGCTCGAAGGTTGAGGCGCTTTGCTCGAGAATCACGGCAACGTGATCTTCGCCGTCGCGCAGCACGGTTGCGTGGTCGCCGTAGCCATTGTCTGTTACTTCGCCGCGAAAGATTTCCTTGGCGCTTTCGAGCGGCGTGCCGCGCTTCCACTCGCGTACCGTGATGGGATAGCCGGCCTGGCTCATGGTTCCAGGACCCCAGTCGCGTGAGATCAGCAACGTGTCTTTGTCGAGCCAGGTGACGGATTGCTTGCCGCGCGGGAGCACGAAACCGTTCTCGACGAAGCTATCGGTTTTCAGGCTGAACTCGCGCACCGTCACTGCGTCCTCACCACCGGCCGAGAGGCTCGCCAGGCAGGTATCTTCTTCCGGGCGGAGGCAGTTCAATCCGCGGCCCACCCAGCTCTGCTTTTCCGCCGCTCCGAGAGCGTCATAGTCCAGCACCGTCTCCCAGTGCGGTTCGGCGGTCAGATAATCCGCGAGCGTGGTGCGGCGCACGATGCCGCGCACGTGGCTCGCATCGTTCCACGAGTTATAAATTGTTCCATGCATGAAGGAAGGAAACGCGATGCGGTCGGGTGAGTCGAGAACCGTGAGCGCTTTGGCTTCGAGCGCGGCAAAGTGCGGGTCGCTGTTGAGCCATGTCTCGGTTTTGGCATTCTCGGCGTTCACCCAGGCCATTGACTTTGCGCCGTGAATCTCTTCGAGCCACGTGTAGTTGTCGGGCTGCTCGGCAGTTGCGGGAGTGGACTGGCAGGATGCACGGTGCGCCGCGCCTGCGGCGAGCACAACGATTGAGGCAGTAAGCGCTGCGCGCATTGTCTTTGCGGCAATTTTCATGGCAGATTCTCCATCCCGGTTTTTGCGATCAGAATTTGCCGCATTGGCGCTTGCGTTTCCCTGCGTCTTTTTATCCTGACTGCGAAGAAAATTCATTATTGCAGACGGATATTGACAGTGTTGGTGCGGAAGAGAGTTCTAAAAGCAAAATGGGCACGCCGAAGCGTGCCCATCTGAGTTCGATTTATGCGGCGATCAGAACAGCCAGATGCTGACCAGCGTGGCGGCCATAGCTGCCGCGGCCACTGCCTGATAGATCAGGTCTTCACTCCTGCGGCCGCGCAGGATGCGTGCCGCAATACCGGGATTAGGGGAGGGCTGCATCGGGCGTCCTGCCTTTCTTCGCCCTGCGGGCGAGGCTAATCACTGACTCACAAATTCGAGCTTCCCGCAGATGGTGTTCCCAGTGGCGTTAGCGTTTCCGCTTGCTTGATTTATTGGATGCAAAAACTTCTCCTTCGGACTAAAACACACTGGAACGCAATCAGTTGCGGTGAACCTTTTGCGGCACCTGTTGCTGTATCAGGTTTCGTTGCGGTTTCGTATTTCTCGGCTGCTTCCCTTATCGTCCCGTGCGGTCAATTCTTCTGTGAAAATTCTGATCTTGTGTTGCTGAGACGTTGTCTTTGGTAATGGGAGTAAAATTGACGCGTGAGCACGGGACCGCAACTTATCCGCACCGCCGAAGCGCAGGAACGCAACTGGCTGCCTCTGGCTATTGCTGCCGCAGTTGTCGTTGCCGTGGCCGCCATCGCGGTCTTCGCCGTGGAACATGGCCGCTCCAAGCCGACAGTTGCGCCGATTAATGCTGCGGCCGATCCCTACGCCGCGAATCTGCCCATCACGAATCTGGCTCTGAGCGAATCCGCCAACCTGGCCGGTGGCAAGGTGACCTACGTGGATGGTCATATTGCGAACAAGGGAAGTCAGACCGTGACCGGAATCTCCGTCCAGGTGCTCTTCCGCGATCCGGCTCACGAGGTGGCGCAGAATGAGACCCAGCCGCTTAAGGTCATCCGCACCCGCGAGCCGTATGTCGATTTGCAGTCTGTGGCAGATGCGCCGCTCAAACCCGGCGACGAGCGCGACTTCCGCCTGATCTTCGACCCTGTCACACAGGGCTGGGATGGAGCCTACCCTGAGCTCCGCATTCTGCGCGTCCAGATCCGCTGATTGCGCCTCCTGCTTAGGCCCGCGATTTCCTCAATTTTGCCTCGTTTCCGGCTGCTTTTGCAGCGTTTCAGGACTTCTTTTTCCGCCATCGCCTTCAAAGTTACAGGGTAGAAGTTACCCTCAGTAGGTAAAAATTACCTTCTTTGTTCTGGGTATTTCCTATCCGGTCCTTAAGCCTCGGCGTTTTCAGTCCTATAACTCCTGTTAATACAATTACTTTCAAAAATATTCTGGCGATAGCGGAGTTTGGCACGACTGTTGCACTACCCAGAAGCGTACTGTCAATAACCGTCCGTGTTGGTTATGCCGCAGGGATGGAAACATACGAGGATAAAGATGACAGGACTTATTTCTAAATATGATAGAAACGCCCTGCGCGGTGCAGTAGCTCTCACCGCGCTTGCGACGGCGCTCGCTTTCCCCACGGGCGCCCAAGCGCAATCCTCCAGCAATTCTCAGGAGGCAGCTCCGGCCGCTGCGCAGCAGCAACAGCAGCCGGACATTAATCAGCAACGTCTCGACAACGCGGACAAGGAAGGCTTCTGGGGTCACATGAATCCCTTTGCCCGCAAGAAGTGGGTCAAGAAACGCCTGGACCCCGTCAACGACAGACTTACCGAGCTCGATCAACTGAATGCCAAGAACGCCGCGGACATTAAAGATGTAGATGCGCGGGCGCAGGCAGGCATTCACCAGGCACAGTCCACAGCGGACACAGCCAACCAGACAGCTACCGCAGCCGGGCAGCAGGCGCAGGCCGCCTCTACTACCGCTCAGGGCGCATCCACACATGTGGACACTCTGAACACGACTGTAAATGGCCTGGATCAGTATAAGCCCGTTACCGAGACTGAGGTTAAGTTCAAGGGCGGCGTACCAACGCTTTCGGCAGATGCTAAAAGCAAGCTCGATGACGTGATCCAGAGCGTGAACGGACGCAAGGGTTACATCATCGACATTGAAGCTCAATCGCCAATACACGGCTCTGCAGGCATTCAGAACTCTCAGAAGTTTGCGCAGGCAGTGAACCGTTATCTAGTGGAACACAACATTCCCGTCTACCGTCTGCATGCCGTTGCGCTTGGCAATGCCAAGAATGAGGACAGCGATGAGCCTGTTCGTACAAGCATGGTGCGCATCCGGTTGATGGAAAACAGTTTGGCGGCCCAGGATGCTGCATCACCCCAGGGTGTTGCTTCCTCGTCAGGTGCGGAGCGGCCCTAAACCGCTCAGCCACGCCCCCGAGGCTATTACCGCGCCTTCGGCTCACCCCCGCCGACGGCCGCCAAAAAAGCTCTCGCAAGAGAGAACCAAGGCAACTTGGCCCCCGCCAAAAACGGGGGCCGTTTTTTTTCTATTTCCAGGCTATTGCTTTGCTCTCGCCTCATCATCCAGAACTTCAAGTAACTTTTCCGCATTAAAAATAGATATGCGACCTGATTTGTCCCATACGACTATTTTTGTCGTATAGGAAAGAGTGAGCTGCAAGCTGGTCAGGGACGTTCTGCCGGCGGCGTAGCGATGATACAGATTTTCAGGATCTGATCTTAGCGCAATGCCTGTTATGACACTTCAGCGCATCCGGTTCTGCTTCCATAAAAAGTCCCCTGGTGGGGTTCGGTGCACTGCGCAATCCGGCCCCTTTTTTGCGCTCGAAAAATTGGAAGGTGAAGATCAGGGCGTATCCATATAGACACGGTAGTGGCGAAAGCCATTTTTCTCAGCCTTTTCCAAGATCGTGAATCGCATCGCGGAATGCTCCTCTCACACGGGTATACATCCGCCACCCCAATGCGCTATTCTGACCCTTACGCAGATGATCTTTTCCCGCGAATACATTGGTTATCTAGGCCGCCGCGCGGTCAAACACCTCATCGATGCCAAGTTGATCACCACGAGCAACTTGCACACGACGGAGGAGCGCGTCACAGCAGCTCTCATTGATGAAATGTCGCTTGAAGACCGCATTCATGATGAGGTGCGCGTGATTCTCGAGGCCTACTCTGACGAGATGCGGAAGTCCGGCGCGCAGTATGCAGAGATGTTCAAGAAGGTCAAAAACGAGCTGGCGCGCAAGTACAAGGCGGTGCTGTAATGCGCATCAGTCGAGACAAGCTCAATAAGCTGGCGCACACCATTGCTGACACTCTCGCGGATATGAATGAGGTCGGCTTTAACGAGGATCGCAACACCATCCGCCAGGAAGCACGTAAGGCGCTCGAAAATCTGCTGAATGAAGAAGCAAAGATAGACGCCGCTGCCCGCACCAAAATCTCCAACCAGCGCAAGATCATCCTCGAAGGCTCGCAGGAGTGGGAGATCCTCTACCGCAAGTATTACAACGACGAAGTAAAACGACTTGGAATTTGAGGATGACGCGCCGAATCCGTGCAGGTGAATCGCATTCAGCCCGTTGGCTTAGAGCCCGATTTTTGCCGCATTCAATGAATGGCGCAATAGCCTTCCCACTCGATGGCGACGATGGCGACGAGGCAGTGCAGGCCGCGATGGAAAAAGAGCGACAAGTCGCTGTAGCCAACGAATCGCTCCCTGGTACTCAAGTACGCTTCCTGCTCCAACGACACGAACGGTCGATTCTGCTTCAGAGTCGTCGCCGGCAATCGGATTCGCCATTCCGAGACGGTACTTGCCGATACGCTGCTCGGGCTTGAACACCCCGCCGCTACAATGGAGTGCAAATGATCCGCACAGCACGCACTCTCTCAATCGCCCTTGCTCTTTTGGCCGGAACCGCAGCCGCATGCGCTGCCCAAACCACCGCCCAGCAAGCCGACGCGCCGTTTACCCTCGCGCCCCTCGGCCATGGCATCTCCGCCGCCATCGACAACCCCGCCGCTAAAACCGCCAGCTCAGGCTCGAATGCCGGCTTTCTCATCGGCTCCAACGCTGTCGCTGTCGTCGACACCTTCGAAAGCCAGGCCGCGGCACAAAAAATGCTTGAAGTCATCCAACAGCAGACCAAACTCCCCATCCGCTACGTCATCAATACCCACTATCACCTCGACCACGTCGCCGGAAACCAGGTCTTTGTCGGCGCGGGCGCCATCGTCCTGGCCCAGCAAAATGTTCGCGCCTGGGAGCGCACCGAAAACCTCAAGTTCTTCCTCCCCAACATCACTCCACAGCAGCGCGCCTTCGTCGAAACTCTTGCCCTGCCCGACGTCACCTATACCCACGACACCACCATCTACCTCGGCGACCACCGCAGCCTGCTGCTCCGCGTCATGCCCGGCCATACCGGCGGCGACACCGTCGTCTACGACTCCGAAGCCAATGTCGTTTTCTGCGGCGATCTCTTCTGGAACCACACCCTCCCCAACCTCATCGACGCCTCCACCAAACCCTGGATTGAAACACTCGACACCCTGCTCGCCGACTACCCCACAGCCACCTTTGTTCCTGGCCACGGCGACCACCCTGGCACCGCCGCCGATGTTCGCGCCTTCCGCGACTACCTCGCCTTCCTCCGCCAGAGCATCGCTCAAAGCCAATCCCACGGTGACAGCAGCGCAGCCGTCCTCAACACCGTCCTTCCCCAGCTCAAAGCCAGATACGGCACCTGGGCCTTCTTCGACTTCGCGACACCCGATATTCAGCGCACGGACGAAGAACTCCGCGGCACCAAGAGGATCCCCCAGCCCGTCACCCCCTAGAGGATGTCAGGAACTTTCACTTGAGTATCTGTTCGAGGTTTCGCAGCATGAGGGTGGCGAAGGCGAGTAACAGAGAAGAAAATCGCAGCTATCTGCCCAATAGACAAGGTTCACTTCTATTCCACTTTAAGGGCGGCCCAGAGGTCGTTTTCGACTCGATCTCTGGCGAACATCGAGCAGGGAAAAGAGAATCTCCGAGTGAAACTTATGCCGCAGTTCTGCAGAGGCCGTGGGCACAATTGAGACCTCTGCTTGCTTTGCCTGCTCTCGATCCTTCACCGCAGAAGTTCGGGAAAGCGCCTCTTCCGAAGGTCATCAGCGTCCAGATCGTCTGCGCGTTGTCCGGCATTCTACCAAGAAGGTAGGCGCGCAGCTCACTCGGCTCCGTTTCATCGCCTTTCACCGCACCTCGATCATGAGGTCTTTCTTATCATCGCTTTCTTGTCTCCGCGACTGTCATACGATCTCGCAGCCGCTGCCGTGCCAGAAATACGCGCGGCAGCAGTGTATTCGCCGAGATTCCGAGTCGTTATTCTCATGCCGTCTTGCCATGCCCAGTCTTGGTCAGTTCTCCTCAACTGTGAGATGTTCAGCCATCTGGCACTCTGATATAATAGTTATGCTTGTGCTTTTTTGGGAACGGGTCCCTATGACTCTGCTGCACCGAACTTGCTTAGCCATTTTTTTCACCTGTTCCTTGCTCTCCGTGGGGGCCTCCGAACCCGGCCCTGCATCTGGACAGGCCGCAACCTGTCAGGCCGCAGAGAACTGCCCCAAAGCACCTTTTCAGGACATCACTGGCACAATCCTCATCAAGAAGAAGCTCACCAAACCGAGCGTCACCTCGTCAGTTTCCATTTATCAGCGCGGCACCGCGGTAGAACTGGGCAAGGACGCCCGCCAGGACCCGCTCGACTACGAGCGCTCCCGCGTCGTTATCTATCTGGAAGGCCCCGGCCTTCCCGCCACCGCCACCGCGACCTCCGCTACCTTCTCCATGCAGCAACTCAACCGCCAATTCACGCCGGACCTTCTCGTCGTCCCGGTCGGCTCAGCAGTTGCCTTCCCCAATATGGACCCCATCTTCCACAACATCTTCTCGCTCTCCAAGCCGAAGACGTTCGATCTTGGAAACTACGACAAAGGCGAATCCCGCAGTGTCACCTTCACCAAACCCGGTGTCGTCTATGTCTACTGTCATCTGCATCCCAACATGGAAGGCACCATCGTGGTTACTCCCAACCGTTGGTTTGTTCGTTCGGACCCCTCCGGCCAGTTCCGCATCCCCAACGTTCCTCCCGGGCAGTACACCGTCGTCGCCTGGCACAAGGCCGCCGGCTTCTTCCGCAAGAGCGTCGTGGTCGAATCAGGACATAGCCCCACCGTCGAATTCTTTATTCCCATCGACGATGTTCCGCAGCAGAAAGGCGCGATGAACATGCAGGGCGAGTCGATGAACGGCATGGAAGGCAGGTAACCGTGCGTCTTCAAACCCGGACCTTTCTCGTCTGCTTCGTCCCGTTTGCGCTCCTGCTCACGGTCGGCTTCTGGATGATCCAGAGGTTAGTGCAGTCTGCCGTGGGCGATGGCGTACGCGCCACCCTGCGCGATAATCAGTTCGCAATCGCCCGCCTCCATTCCAAGAGCGACCTGCAGAACAGCCGGTTTCTCAGGGTCGTAAGCGAAAACGCCGCGCTCAAGAGCGGCATCCAACTGCTTGTCTCCGAATCGCACAGCCCGGCGGCGCGCAGAACCGTCGAAGACCAGTTGCGCGAGCTGGGCGAGCTCATGGGCTTCGACTTTCTGCTCGTCTCCGCTCCCGACGGAACCCCACTGGCAGCGGTCGTCCGCGAGCCCTCGCGTGACGCCGATGGAGCCAGCCAGCTCGTGCCTGTGGATACCACGGCTCTCGAGTCCAATCGGAAAGGTCTCCTGCTCATCGGCGGGCGCGCGTTTCAGGTCGCTTCCGTTCCCGTCGATCAGGACCAGGAGAACATCGGTGTGCTCTCCGTGGGCGAGTTTTTTGACTTCTCCGAGTTCACCACTCCCGCCGTCCTGCTCCACAACGGCGTGGTCATCAACTCCAACATCTCCAGCATCCCCTACGTCGAGATCGGCGCCGCTCTGCGCAACTGCCCCGCGCAGTCCGAGTGCGACATCCGCCTGCGCGGGGCCAATTGGGTTTCGCTTCCCATGCAGAGCGGCTCAATGGGCGAAGGCTATCAGTTGCGCAGTCTGCAGAACATGGATGCGGCTATCGCTCCCGTTCAAACCATCCTGCACGATCTTTTTCTCGCCGTGGATATCGGCTGCGTGGTGGTTGCGCTCCTCTGCAGTCTCATCTCATCGCGCTCCATCGTGCGGCCCATCGCTGGACTGGTCTCCCACCTCCGCAACTCTGAACACACCGGCGTACTCCCGGAGTTCGAAAGCAATCACTCTTCGATCTTTGAAATTCGGCAACTGGTCGAAAACTACAACCATGCCGCCGTCGCAGTCCGCGCCGCCCGCGACAGCCTGCATGACGCCTACGTCGAGTTCGTCGGCTCCCTAGCCAACGCGCTCGACGCTCGCGATCACTACACCGCAGGCCACAGCATGCGCGTCAGCGAGCTCTCTTCCGCAACCGCAGCCGCCATGCAACTCGACCGTGAACACATCGAACGCATCCGTGTTGGAGCGCTCCTCCACGACATCGGCAAGATCGGTATCGCGGACGCCATCCTGCAGAAAACCGGGCGGCTCACCGACGAGGAGTTCGCCATCGTCAAGAAACACCCGGTGATCGGGCGCCAGATCCTCGAAGGCGTCGGTGGCCTTACCCCATTCCTCGATGCTGTTGAACTTCACCACGAGAACTGGGATGGCAGTGGCTATCCCAAAGGCCAGTCGGGCGAGCAGACGCCCGTCGACGCGCGCATCATCCACGTCTCCGATGCCTACGACGCCATGACAACGAACCGCTCTTACCGTCGCGGGCTCACCCATCGGCGCGCCATCGAAATCCTGCACGAGTACGCCGGAATACAGTTCGACCCTCGCATCGTCGAGGTGTTCGCTCAACTGCCGCTCCACAATGCCGCCGCACAACGCGAAGCCGAGCCCGAGACTTCGCCGGCCACACAAGCTGCCCTCGAACCCGCGCCCGTCCCTGGCTTCGAAGCCTGGGAGGCAATTTGAAGCCAACCGCTCTCCTGATCGCGCTGCTCGCGTGGATCCCGTCAACCGTTGCCCAGGCGCAGGAGGCCGATGCCGGCGTCGATCTGCGCGCGACCCTCAGTGGCCAGTTCGCCGCATCCAGCGTATTTACGCAGCCGTCTGTCGCCGAAGCGCCCGCCAGCGCAGGCTTCCGCGGCGTCTTCTATCCCACCGTCAAGTTCAGCGACCGATGGGCAATCACCGCAGCCTGGCAGCTCTACACGCGTCCATATTTCTTCGAAAGCTTCTCCGAAACCGACCGCGGAGCCAGCGGCAACATCCTCCAGGCTTCGCTCAACTACTCGCGTGTCTCGACCAAAGGTTCGCTGTTAGTCCGTGTGGGCGAGCTCTCCACCGCCTTCGGCTCCTTCCTGCTGCGCTACGACGACGCCGACAACCCGCTCGCCAACGTTCCCCTCCCCTACGGCTACTATTCCCTCTCCTACGGCTCCTCTTATTACGCCGCTGTCTCCAGCCTCGCCGTGGCCGGAGCGCAGATTGATGCCACCCGCGGCAAGTTCGATGGGCGCGCCCAGTTCGCCAACTCCTCTCCTGCAAATCCTCGCAGCATCTTCGACCACGACCAGTACGGCAACTGGGCCGGCGGCGGTGGATACACCATCCGGCAAGGCCTGCGGATTGGCGTCTCCGGCTATCGCGGTCCCTACCTCGACCGCCAATCCCCCTTCTTCCGTCCTGGCGAGGCGAACCCCAGCAGGCTCCCTGCTCATGCCCTCGGCGTCGATTCCGAGTGGGGCCACGGACACTGGAACATCCAGGGCGAATTTCAGAGGTTCGTTCTGCCGTACACCACCATGCCCACCATTCGCGAAGACGCCGGCTACATTGAGGCTCGCCGCACCCTCGGTCCCCGCTGGTACGCCGCCGCCCGCACCGGCTACTCAAGCGCCAACCAGAGCGGCAACACCGAGCGCTTCGAGTTTGCCACGGGATTCCGCCCAAACCGCTTCCAACTGCTCAAAGCAGACTATGAGCTCGACCATCGCAGCTCAGGCACACCCACCAACGACAACACCTTCTTCCTCCAGTACGTCACCACCTTCCACCTCTCCCACGCCAGCCCTCACTAGAGCGGCTCTTCTGTAGCAGTAGAGGAGGACGATGCATGGTCAAATCGAAGCAATATTGGTTCTGTCCACAGCAATGGTGACGGTCAACTTCTGAAGTTGACGGGGTAGAATATTGCAGATATCCGATACTGGTTACAATTGTCAGAGAAAGTAGCGATGACCCTCCCTCAAAATATGGGCTCTCCCCAGCCTCCCGACGACGAGATCGTACAATATGTGGCGGATTCCTCTCCACTATTCCGGGCCATCGTAGATGGTGCCACCGACGCGATCTTCATCAAGGATTGTGACGGGCGGTTTCTGCTTTTCAATCGAGCTGCTGCGCAATTTGCCGAGCGTCCCAGCGAAGGGGGGCTCGGGAAAAAAGCCAGCGATCTGTTCGGAGAAGAAGCCGGGGAGAGAATCAGAAAGATTGAGCTCGAGGTGATAGAGAAGGGTGTCGCCTCAACGGTGGAGGAGACGCTCGACAGAGCCGGAACGATACGCACTTTCCTGACCACCCGCAGTCCCTACAGAGATGAACAGGGAAAGATCATCGGCTTGATCGGCATCGCACGCGATATTACCGAGAAGAAACGGATTGAAGAGGAGTTGCGTCAGAGCCAGCTACGATGGCGTTTCGCGCTGGAAAGCACGGGCGACGGCATATGGGATTGGGACATGAAGACCGGGAAGGTCTACTACTCCCGCCAGTGGAAGGCGATGCTGGGCTATACCAAAGAGGAGATTGGCGACACAACAGCGGAGTGGTTCGATCGATTGCCTATCGACGATCTGGCCCTCTGCCAGGAGGCAATCGGCAATCACTTGCAGGGAAAGACCGAAGATTTCGTCATAGAGTACCGCATGCTAGCTAAAGATGGCTCGTTGCGATGGATACTGGCTCGCGGTAAAGTCGTCGAGCGCGCCCAGGATGGTACTCCGCTAAGAACCATTGGCACAAATACGGATATTACCCAACGGAAGACGGCAGAGCATGAGCTTTACCTGGAACGGGAGCGCCTCGGGCTGGCCGCGGAAGCGCTTCATCTCGGGGTGTGGGATTACAATTTCGCCGCGAATACCATCCTTTGTGACGCACGCTGGTATGAAATCTACGGTGTTGATCCCACTTCAGTCGTTACCATGGAGACGTTCAATGCTCGACTGCATCCCGATGACGTAGACTGGGTTGCTCGGGAGCGCGTGACGACTCTCGCGAAACGAGAGAGAATTCATCGCATGGAGTTCCGCATCATCACTCCTGCCGGCGAGACGCGGAGGATTTTATCCGCAGCGCGTATGCTGGAAGCCGATGAGCGTACACCCAATCGATTCGTAGGCATCGTCATGGATGTCACGGAGAGCCGCCTGGCCGAAGAGACGCTCCAGAACAGCTATGAGGCATTGCGCCAGGCGGAAAAGCTGGCGAAGGTCGGCAATTGGACACTCGATCTCAAGACCTCCCGCCTCACGACCTCTGACATGCTCAATGAGATGAATGGAGTGGGGCCGGACGATCCTCCGCTGACGGTCGATCGTCTCCGGAATCTGCTTCCGCCCGAGAGCCTGGAAAAGATGCACAGCGGATTCGAGCGATGCGCCGCAGACGGTACACCCTTCGACGTTGAAACGGAGCATTGGCGAATCGATGGTACGAGCTACTTCGCTCGTCTCAGAGGCCGGGCAAACCTGGATGCATCGGGCAAAGTCATTAGCGTATCTGGAACGCTTCAGGACATTACCGAAGAAAGGCAGGCTGCGGAGATTCTCGAACAGGCGAGAGATGCCGCCGAAGCCGCCGAACACGCCAAGAGCGATTTTCTGGCCATGATGAGCCATGAGATCCGTACCCCAATGAATACCGTTCTCGGCATGACTAGGCTGGCGCTGCAGACCGATCTTGCGCCGAGGCAGAGAAACTATCTCGACAAGATCAATACCGCGGCGAACGCACTGATCTCCATCATTAACGATGTTTTGGACTTCTCCAAAATTGAAGCCGGAAAGCTCGACATTGAAGAAACCGAGTTCACGTTGGAATCCGTGCTTGAATCGACCGCCTCTGTGACCGCATTGAAGGCGGAGGAGAAAGGCCTGGAGATCGTTTATGAGGTCGCGCAGGATGTGCCGGGGCGCCTTGTGGGCGATTCCCTCCGACTCGGCCAGGTACTTATCAATCTCGTGAACAATGCAGTGAAGTTCACTGAACGGGGAGAAGTCGTCGTATCGATCGGTCGGGCTCCGCAGAGCAGAACGAATGCGGCGACGCTGCAGTTCGCCGTCCGCGACACCGGCATCGGTCTCGATCCCAGCCAGATCGCAGGCCTGTTCCGTGCTTTTTCTCAAGCCGATCGAAATACCTCACGTAAATACGGCGGTACCGGCCTGGGCCTGGCCATCTGCAAGCAACTCGTCGAACGCATGGGCGGGACTATCTGGGTTACAAGTGAGCCCGATAAGGGAAGCACCTTTTTCTTTACGATCGAAGTGAGGTTGCCAGCGATTCCTGACGCGCATCGTATGACACCCAAGCGGGCGAACTTAAAAGGGAAGCGAGTACTGATTGTCGATGATAATCCCAGCGCCTGTGACATTCTCTCGCAGATGGTGCGTAATTTCGGCATGGATGTCGAAGCGGTCGATTCAGGAGCATCGGCGCTGACGAATCTAAAGCTGGCTTCTTCACAGCGTCGGCCCTTTGAGCTAGTCCTGATGGACTGGCGAATGCCCGGGATGGACGGTCTCGATGCCGCACAGCGAATCAAGGCCGACATGAATTTGCGGGAGATCCCGGCAGTATTAATGGTTACCGCTTATGGTCGTGAGGAGGTTCTGCGAAAGTCCGAGCAGTTTGGTCTTCAAGGAGTGCTCATAAAGCCGGTAACCGAATCTGTCATGTTCAATACCATCATCGACATTCTCGATCCCACGCCCATGAATAAACAAGGCGAAACCATCGCATCGCAAGGCAGTATGTGGTCCGGCATCGATTCGCACGCGCCGTCGTCGCAGGAAGAGTGGATCAAAAGCTTGAACCGTCGCCGCGTATTAGTGGTCGATGATAATGCGCTGAACCGTGAAGTTGTCAGTGACTTTCTGATGCTGGCCGGAGTGGAAGTCGGGACTGCATCCAATGGAATAGAGGCGTTGAAGCAACTGGAAGACGGCGACTATGAGGCCGTGCTTATGGATGTGCATATGCCAGTAATGGACGGTCTAACTGCAGTGCGGGAGATTCGGAAAGAGGAACGTTGGTCGAAGTTGCCGATAGTCGCTCTAACCGCCCAAGCACGGCTCGAGGATCGCGAGGCGAGTCTTGCAGCCGGGATGAACGCGCACCTGACAAAGCCTATCGATGAGATGGATCTCTATCGAACACTTTTGCAGTTGTTGCCCCAAACACCCGCGCCGATGACCGGTGACGATAGTTCCAGGCAATCCGATGGGGAAGATGCCGAAGATTCCGGTGCGGGCGGAGACCTGATCTCTCTCGATCTTTCGGCTGCGCTCGCCAGACTCGGCAATAATCCTGAGCGGCTATCTCGACTGTTGCAGGGATTCGTTCGCGATTTCAATGCCGCTCCCGCGCAATTGGTTGCGGATCATCTTGGTGGCCATCTCGAGGGCGTCGCCTCGCTCGCCCATGCTGTCAAGGGAGCGGCTTCCTATCTCGATGCGCATGATCTTTGCACATCGGCCGATGAACTGGAGCAGGCAGCGCGGAAACTCGACCAGGATGCGGTGAACAAGCAAGTGCCGATCTTCCGTCATCATCTGGAAGCGCTCCTCAGAAAAGTGAATGATCTGATTTCACCAGCAGCCAGCGGAGCACCTACTACCAATGCCGTGGACATTCCTATGGTGTTGAGTCTCGTAGCAACGGTAGAGCCGTTGGTAGCCAGCGGCGACTATGCTGCGCAATTCCTTTTAGAACAGATCGGTGCTCGTCTCAACGGGACTTCAGCATCTGCTTTGGCAGAGGCGATTCGCGTTCATTTTGATGAGCTGGAGTTGGAGCAGGCCATTGTTGCCCTGCAGCGTTTGCGAGACGATCTTGAGAAACATTCATCGGGTGGAGCGTTATCCCTGTGAGCGAAATCGGTCCGTTGCCAACCGTGCTGATCGTCGATGATGACCGGATCAATCGTACGATGCTGGCCGAACTCTTACAAAGAGAATGCCGTGTCCTTCTTGCAAAGGATGGAACCTCCGCGCTCCAAAGACTTAACGAAGAACCCGACATTGATCTTATCCTGCTGGATGTCTCCATGCCGGGAATGGATGGTTACGAAGTGTTGCGGCGTCTGAGGGCTGAGAAGCGGACAGCGGATACCGCCGTTATCTTCATCACCGCTCTCACCGACGAACAGGACGAAGAGCACGGCTTGTCGCTTGGCGTTTTGGATTACGTATTCAAACCGATTCGTCCGGTCATTGTCCATGCTCGAATCAGAAATCATCTGAAGCTAGTAGCTCAACGCAAGGAACTAGAACGATTGGCGACACGAGACAGCTTGACAGGTCTCGCAAACCGTCGTCACTTCGACCAGGTATTAAGCCTTGCGTGCCGTCGTGCCGCGCGGACTGGTGAGCCATTGAATCTCGCTATGATTGACGTCGATTGTTTCAAGCAATACAACGATCGCTATGGGCATGGCGCGGGCGACAACGCCCTAAAGGAAGTGGCGCATGTTCTCTCACAAATTACGCGGCGACCATATGATCTGGCAGCGCGTTACGGAGGAGAGGAATTTGTCCTTCTGTTATCAGGCATAGTGGAATTCGATGTGTTGCTTGAACAACTTCGTCTGGACATACTCTTCCTGGCGATCGCTCACGAAAGTTCAAATGTTGAGAAGGTCATTACCGTAAGTTGTGGAGGAATCATCATCGAAGTCTCAAAAGTTCATGATCCCGTAGAACTGCTCCATCGGGCGGATGTTCTGCTTTATCAGGCAAAGGAGCAAGGGCGTAACCGCATAGTTGTGCAAAGGTCCAACGAATAGAAGGGCCTGCTTGGAGGTGGGGAAGAATCTCCGATTACACAACAGTCCCTGAATATGTCGTGCAATTTCAGTGATTGCTCGCGCAACGCGCCGAGCGCCATCAGCCGCTCCTTCGGAGCAGCCGCATTGTGCGGGCTTTCCATCGCTTCCGGATTGTCCGGGAAGATCCTCGTCTTCATGATCATTCTTGTTTGTTCTATGGCCGCATGAGCAAGTCAGAAGTTCACATAGACGGGATTGCCCAGGAGTTCCGTCCTGCCTTCCGCGTCGACCACGATGAAACGTATCGAGTGCCGGTTGCCATCGCTTGTCCAGTGTGTTTCAACCGTCTGGTCGTTGCCGGCAAGAGGAATGGGCGAATCGAGCGGCTTGCCATCGACGATGCTCTGGACGCTCGCGCTTCCGCAGCCTACAACGTGGATCCGCAGTGCGATCGTTGCACCGCTCTTTGCGGCTATCGCATCTCCCATGTGCGCGGTAGCCTCCGCGGTATGCGCCTCTGTTTCAAGAATTCGGTTGCGGGAGCCGGTGACATCCACAAAGACGTGCCCGGCACGGATTCCATCCAGAATGGCGGCAACCGAAAGCTCTGTCGCCTGAACGACGGTCGTGGGATGACCAATCGCTGACAGGATGTCGTCAGTCTTCGGCGCCTCGTGGTTGTCGCTGCCGCCGACCCCGGTTAATCGGAAGCCTTTCGCGATCTGCTCGTCCCAGAAGGGCGACATGACGCGGTTCGCATTCACAATTTCGACGGCGGAAAACTTGGAAAGATCTACTGGCCCCGGTGGTCCCCATCCGCATCCGCGGCACCGCTCATCGGTTGGCGACATCGGATGGTTGATCGATACGATGCCGCCCTGGGATCGAATGTCCGCGACGACCTGATCGATGGTTCTGCCGCCTTGTTCCGCGACCAGATAGTTGACGTACTGCATTGTGCCAAATGCGTTGAAGTGGCCATAAAAGGTTGTCATCTCGCGGCCTGGGATCAGCAGCAGCTTGCTGAAATAGGGCTGCAGCTCTCGCATCTCCGCGTAGTGGGCCAGAGAATTATGGTCGGAGATGGCGATGAAGTCGAGATTGCGGGAAGCAGCCATCTGAGCGGTCAGGAAGAGCGGACAAGGAACGTGGGCTCCACTCTGGTTCACGCAGCTTCCGTCGCTATGCGCTGTGTGCATGTGCAGGTCGCCGCGATACCAGCGGGTATCGGTTTCAAGAGGAACGAGAGTAAAACTTGAATCTTCCAGCGGCGAGTTGAAGCGTATCTCCGCCCGGTAATGGGACGTCAGCTCCTGGCGGATGCTGGAGACGGAGATCAGCAGCTTCCACTGGCCTGGCGGAATGGCTCCGGGAATATAGGAGGGCGTGGCATCGCCCGGCCCGAGCGTGAAATGGTCCTTGTTGCTGCCGCTCTGGCCGCGGAAGCCGTTCGGATCGTGAATGCCGATGTTGAGGGTCGTCTTTTCCTGTCGGTGTGTGTAGCTGAAGTCGACCGAGATGCGATGAACTCCGGCGGGCACCAGGAACGGAACGAAGAAATGTGTATGGTTCTGGGCAACGGTGACATCGCCTTCCAAAACTACATCCGGTTTCTGTGCCTGCGCCCGCAGAGTGAGACTCCAGGCGGCGACCAGCAAAAGTAAATAGCGAAGAGATTTGATCATGGTAACCACCTTTGGGCTGTCTTCAAACTGAGATATGGTATGCATCTCGATCGAGACTGCGTGATAAGCGTTTTCACTGACCCTCTCCATTCAGTTCGCGATAGCGCTTTGCATACTCGGCTTTGTAGCGCTGCACGGCAACCTCGTAGCTTGAGGGCACATCGGGAGAAACAAGTCGCCGTTTCCAGGCGATATGCACCGATTTCGCAGTCGGCGCTATCTGGATCTCGTGATCCACCGGGCTCACCGGCCTGCCATCCACATTCACGGCAGCGACATCCATAAACCACGGAAGATGGAGCACGATTTTTTTGGGCGTATGTCCACTGGCAAATTCGGTGTGAAGGGAAAGCTCGGCCTGCGTTGCCGAAGGCATCTTGAGGCTGAAGCCGACGGTTCCGAAGTACGTCTGAGCCTTCTCCACGTTGAGAGACTTTCCAGCTCCGATCCATGCTGGAGAAACAGCGGACAGCAAATGCAGCGTATCGCCTTCTTCGCGCACCATCATGTCGCGCAGCAGGTTGCGATATTCCGCCGCAAACCAGCCGTGCGGAGCCAGGTTGCCGCTGAAGTCGCGATCGCCCCAGGGTCGAATGGAATATTCGAAGCCGGCGTTTGTCGAGCTGGTGTGAAGGAGCACCGCATAGAATTCGCGGATTGCCTGTTTCTGCTCCCCGCGGATCAATTCAGTGAGTGTGTTCTTGATCGTCAGATAGTGATGCAGATAGGTGCCCTGTCCCGGCTGACGATAGGTCACCAGATCTTCCTCATAGCGCGCCTGCGTCGCGCGCAGGGTCGCGGTTACGCGCGAATCCAATGGACTGAGCTGCTGCTCGGGAACCAGCGATAAGAGATTTCCCCAATCCGTTCCGCCCGTATCTCCATCAAGGGCAGGCGGTATATAGCCACCTGTTTTTGCCGTGACGCGGTCGAGTTGGGACATGAAGTTTTTGCGCAGTGACTCTTCGATTTTGCCGATGCGGAGTTCATCGTCATTATGGCCCAGGTCGTGAGCAAGAAGCGCCGCGGCTTCCAGGCCGTCAAGCGCGAGAAAGTTATAGCCGGTCAGATGTCCGGAGATGTATTCGTTGTCATGGATGTCGGTGGAGGGCACAATGTGCATCGGATCATCTGCCATTGCTTTCTCAAGCCAATTGACAGCGCGAAGCACGCGCGGATAGACCTTCACTGCGAAGGCTCGATCGCGAGTCATGCGATAGTGCTCGCCATACGTCCAGAGCGCTTCTCCCCAACCGTCATATTGCCCAGGCTGCGAAAGAAAGAGGCCGTCTTCTCCTTGCCTCGAAGCAAAGAAATCGACGACGTGGCCTGCAATCTGTGCGTATCCGGTCGTGTCGTACATTCGCACGAAGTCGGCGGAATCCCTTAGATAGAAGCCGTGATATTGAAGCTGATTGACGGTCTGAACGTAATCGTCCCCGATCTTATTGAGCGAGAGCAGGTCGTTCACCAGACTGGTGTCGAAGGTATCATTGACTTTTTTCTCCGAGGTTACGATTTGCATGCCCTCGGCTAGAACGCCGTTCCAGAAGTGCCGCACCTGCTGATGTCTTTCATCGAGGCTCGCCTGTTGCACCGCATTGAACTCAGGGCTGTCGGGGGCGACGGGAATCAGAGGCATCTTGAAGTCAACGGAACGATCTGAACCTGCTGGAACATTCAGCGCGTATTCCGCTGTCGCCACGGGCGTGTCCGGAAGGACAGGCATTACCCGGCTTTGGGCATTGGGCGCCGGGATGCGGTTATAGTAGTCGCGATACGTGGGAGTGAGGTAAGGTTTGGGTTCCGCAGGAAAAAAATATACGGCTGCGCCATCCCGCAGAAACGCGTTGTCCTTCACGCTATAAGCAGATTCCGGATGGAAGGCCTCGCCGGGCTGCCAGTAATCTCCCACGCGCTTACCCATGACTGGCCGGCGAAAACGATTGTCGCCCGTCGGAAACACTGTGGTCTGTGGTCCGGAGTACCGCCATGCTGAAGTAACGAATCCTCGTCTGGCCGACTTGCCCGGATTGTGCACGGTCACCCGCACGAAGTTGACCACGCGCTGCCCATTCTGCTCGGGACCAAGCGAGGCGGCAAACATCAGGAAGCGGTAGAGCAGCCCCTCGTGCTCGACTTCGTAGCAAACGATGGGGAGATGCCCATCCTCGAGGGTGCGGAGCCTTTGCGCTACCGGTTGTCTATCCACCCCGACATAAAACATCAATTCGCCGAAGCCGCTGTACAGGTATCCTTCCGGTGTAATCTCCGTCCCCGAGGGGGAATACATGACTCCAATCTGGTCGGTGGACTTGCTGGGATAGGAAAATGGCACACCAGGGAGGTCGATCGACGGAGCGACCATTCGTGGGATAGCGGTGGGAGCCAATTCGTCAACTCCTTTACTATCTTCCTGACCGTTGATTGAAGGCAATGAGAGAACGGCCATAAGCGACTGCCGCGAAGCCGGGAATGTGTAGTGGGTCTCCATGTCGGGACCAAGCTTGACCATCCCGTAAGGGATTGTGGAGCCCACGAAGGTATTGCCGCCCCAATCGACTCCGATAAAGGGATCGACATTGCGCGTGTCATACGGCAAGGACTTGGCCGTGGACTTTTGCGAGAGCAGAGAGGTAGTCAAGGCAAGAGCGCCGATGACGAGGAGCATTGAGCGCTTGAATGCAGATGAGATGTTCTTTTGCATGAAGACCGATTTCATGAATAACCTTGTTGGTAGAGGAAAAACTGCAACTTCAAGACAGCAATGCGGCATCCTTCAATTTTTCGTGTTTACTTCTCCGGCGCTGGCTCTAACGGGGAGTCTGTGCAGCCCGATGGCGCAGTGACCGGATTGCAGCGCGCAATCACGCCGCGCGGAAGCGTGATCGAGAATCCGGTCCACTTGGCTGGCTCGGCCGGGGGATAATCCGCGCTGAGGAGTTGCGCGCCGCTGGAGAGCGCTATTCTGGCGCGCGCATAGCCTTGGGATTTTGCTGTTCAATCAGCTTGCGCTCACTGGGCGCAACACCTGTGTGATAGCTGTTATGCGTCCCGATCACCTGAATCTGATTGATATGGACGATCTGGTCCTGTTGAGCAGGAGTGGTCTGTGCAATGGCGCGGACAGGGAGCGTGGCAACGATTAAGGCGGTCCAGAGGATGTTGTTCACATCGGCATTCCGTCGGTCCATGAAGGCAGGCTCTCTCTCAAAAGTTCGGGTCGAAGTTGAAGTAAATGGGATTGGACAACCCGACCATATTTCCGCTCAGCGCCGTAGACCCTGGAACCTCCGGATAAGCGGTAGGTGGTCCCTCGACCTCGACGCGGTAATAGGTCCGTCCAAGCAGCTTCGGGGTATCGGTGAACTCGACCATCGTCGTCTTGCCGCCAATGGCCTGCAAGGTGCTGAACGGGTTTCCATCCTTCACAATGTGAACGGTATAGGATGCCCCGGCAACGGTATTTCCCGTCAGCTGAACGCGGAAGTTCACCGGCTTGCCGGTTGCCTTCGCGTTGTCGCCCATCATCATGTCCATCTTGCCGTCCTGATCGAGATCGGCATAGAACTCGACACGAGGCGCATAGGGATTCGCACTGACGGCCACGCGGCCGTTCGTCAGTGCATCCACCACCGACTGCAACGTTCGCTCCTTCGCAAATACCCAGGTCGTCGGCGTCCCAACGTAATTGGCCTGCCGCTGATAAGTGTTCTTCGTAGCCAGTTCAGGAGAGTCCGGAGTGCCATGATGCGAGTCGCTTCCGCCTCTTCCGGTGAGCTTGCGGCCCGAGGAGAGCATGTCGTCCCAGATCATGATCGCGTTGGCGTTCTTCGGCCATACAGCCGAGTTCCAGACCTCGATCGAATCGACCAGATCGTAGGAGAAACCGAAGTGGTCTTTTCCGCTGGGATGATTTGCCGATAGATGAATCCCAAGCTCCTTCTTCACTGCTTCGATCACGATGTCACGCTGATCGCGCACGTCGTAGAGCCGCTGATGATCGTACGGTCTGGCAGAGAAGACATTGCCGTGGCCGCGCGTCGTAGTCCACTCGGCGCCGTAGAGAAGCAGGACGGATTTCGATTTGAATTCGGGATCGGTCCAGGTGTTATGCGCCACATCGCCCAGTACATGATTGTCATGGTCGCTGATGCAGAGATAATCCATGCCGACGGACTCGGCGAAGGAGATGATCTTGGCCTCGGAATTATTACTGGAGTCCTTGCTGTGCCGGGAGTGGAGATGAAGGTCGCCCTTGAGCCAGAAGCCATCGGTGAGGCTGGCGATGGGCGGCAGCGGGCCAAGCTCAGTCGGATCCCATGGATTGCTGTGGCTTGATTGCGCCAGGGTTGAGTTGCCGATGCAACCCATCATGATCAAACCAGCCGCGAAAACAGGGAGGCGCATACTCAGTTCCTTTCACATATAGCTAAAAACGAAGATTGTGTTGGGCATGCGCCCACGAGGGCAAACGCAGCGAAGGGCTGTTGGCGAAGATGCGGCCTATGGAAATTCGCCGTAGAGCTTTCGCATCTGGATAGCACAAGCATTTGCCGGCAATGCTTTAATCGTCGTCTTTCGTGATCATGTCGCCCGCATCGATGAGGGGACGGAAGCGGTGTACCGGCGGCGGCATGGGCGAGTTTGCGCCTTTGACGCTTTTCCAGATGATTTCGTTCAGCGCATGCATCGGAGCGCGGTCTACGTCGGAAAAATCCATCTTTCTGCTCTCGTCCGATCCGTAGTCACCGTTTTTGTTCTTTGCGTTGACATCGATCTCCGGCTGAATCACATCGAACGGAGTCACCTGAGCTTCCGTTCCGAAAGACGCGTACATCGGCATGGCGGCCGCATCATATTGGCTCATTGGCGGCATGCCGAGCAGCAGTTCGATAGATCTGACCATCGAGCTTGTGGAGTACAGGGTGCTGTCTACGATGCCGCGCTTTACATAGGGGCTCAACACCAGTCCTACTGTGCGCCGCGCGTCCACGTGGTCCGGGCCATCCTGCCCGTCGTCCTCAATGATGAAGATTGCTGTGTTTGGCCAGTAGCGGCTGTGGCTGACCGCATCGACAAGCTGCCCGATCGCGTAGTCGTTGCTCGCCACCATCGCGCGGGGCGTAAACGCGCCGGGAGCGGTGCCGCGTGTGTGGTCTTCTGGCATGCTCATCACAACAAAGTTTGGGAACTGTTTATTCGGGTCGGAACTGTCGTAATTTTTTTCGTATTCCTTGAACTCTTTCAGGAAGACAGCCACGTTTGCTGTATCGCGCTGGCGCGATCCGAGATAGTCAGCGGCAACATGACCGACAAGTCCTCCCGCGCCAGGAGCGGCATCCATCGTTGTGCCGGTGCTGGCGCGCGCGGCATACTCGCCGTAGGACCGGTATGTGAGCCCTTTGCGTGCTGCCAAATCCCACAAATGCCCTGCCGACGGGATATACGCCCGCGTCGGCACTGCATTGCTGCGACCGGCATAAGTCGGCGGCCAATACCGTTCGTTGAAGTCTGTTGCATAGGCCGAGTCCGACCACGAATGGCCGTCCACGCTGACCTCGCCATCGCAGTAAAGGTTGTCGAGGATCACATATTGCTTCGCCAGTGCGTGTTGATTAGGCGTCACCTCCTCGCCAAAGATGGTCAGCCGAGGGTCGCCGTTGGCGCCTTTGAGGTCGCCGAACTCCTGGTCATAGGTGCGGTTTTCCTTGATGATGTAAATCACGTGCTTGATGGGCGTCTCGACGCCGACCTCGCGCGGTAGAATCGTAGGTTCTTTGGATGGCCGCGCCTCCGACAACAGAGAGTCGTTGTAGGGCGTATTCTCAATCACTTCATGCGTCCACTTCGGCAGGCTTTGCCGCAGATCTGCCACGGGTAAGACTTCGATGCTGCTCTTCTGGAGCGTCTTGACGGTTTCGTCGCCGTTCCACTTCGAGGCGAGCGGACTTCCGACGCCTTTGAGATCCGGATGTCCTTCTTCGCCTTTGCTGTTGCCGATGAAAAGCGTATTGTTGTTTTCCGCCAGCGCCAGCGCCGAGGGATACCATCCGGTTGGAATGAATCCGATCACAGCGCTGTGGCCGCGCACCGCAATCCGGATCACGGCAATCGAGTTGTTGTCGGCATTCGCCACGTATAGAATCTTGCGTTTGTTATCGATCTCGATCGCATCCGGCGTCGAGCCTTCAGGCGCAAATGGAGACAATGTTGTCGAAAGCCGTTCGACGACTTCGAGTGTGTTCGTATCGATCACATGGATCGTATTGTCATTCGAGCAGACTACGAACAACCGGCCGTCCGCCGCCAGCTTCATGTCATTCGGATTCATTCCCACATGCAATGTGCGGATGACTTTATTCGTCCCGGTATCGATGACGCTCACGCTCTCACTCGCCCAATTCGAGACGAACAGCCTGCGTCCATCCTTGCTCAACACGGTTGCATAGGGATTGATCTCGACGGGAATCCGGGTCACGATCTGGCGTGTGTCGGCATCGAAGACGACAACGTTGCTTGGCGCGGTTCCGGTTCCACGATTGGCAGCGTAGATCAGATGCTTGCCGGGCAGATACGCTACACCGGACCACCAGACCTTCTTTGCATCGATTGTTTCGACAAGACCGCCCGTGGGCTTCTCGCTCAGTAGACCGTCTTTATAGGTGAATTCATAAATGGGAGCCATGCTTCCGGCGATGTTCTTAGCGCCCGTAGCATTGCCGCCCGAAACATACAAAGTATGACCGTCGGATGACCATGCGAGCCCCAGCCAGGTTGTCTTGAGCGGGATCTGCTGGACGAGCTTTCGCGTCTTCACGTCGATCACGTCAATGCCATGCGGCAGGTAGCCCGAATGCGTCGCGACAATGATTTTGCCGTCCGGCGATACCACCGCATTCAGTACCAGGTCTTCGATCGTCGCAATGGCCTTTCCGGCTGGAGTGATGCGCCAGCCGTTCGGCAGGTCGAAGCCGCCTGCGATGTACTTTGGATTTTGCTGTGTGGGGTCGCCGATGGTGCGCGCCGGAGTTTGTGCTGCTGGAAGGGAAGTTGTTTGGCTACCGCATGTTTGGAAGAGACAGGTAAACAGCAGGACAATTACCAGACGTCGATTCATATTCATACATAACTTCCTATCTATGGGCTTATAAGATGTCGAGCCGATGTTCCTATAGCCGCAATTTGAGATGAGGTGCGATTGATTGCGCCCGTCTGTCAGAGTCTCTATGCCTGACAGACGGGCGCGGTCCTATGCGCGATTTGTTTAGAAGTTGAACTTGGCGCCGAACTCCATCGTGCGGTTCTCATTGATCGTCGACGAAATTATGCCGACTGAGGCAGGATTGCTGATAGCAGCGCTGGGAACGCCGAAGTTGGGATGATTGGCGATATTAAAAACCTCGGCTCGGAGCTGTACCCTGTAGCGCTCCGCAAAGTCGATGTTCTTCACGAGATTCATGTCCCAGTTCTGGGCATGCGGCCCCCACAGCATGTCATAGCCGGAGGTTCCGAATGTGTATGGCTGCGGAGCTGTAAAAGCCGCGGGATTGAACCATTCCGCAAGGGATTTGTGCGCCGGATACAACGGAACCCCGGGAATACGATCGGCACGGCCGTTGGCGCCGTATACCTGTGATCCCGGTGCCGTGTAGGTAACAGAGAAGGGTTGACCGGTTTCGAAGGTGGTGACGCCGGCTAGCTGCCATCCGCCGATGATCTTGTCGGCTATGCCACTCGCGTTGCCGAAGAGCGCCTTCCCCCGGCCCATGGGAAGCTCATAGGCATAGTTGAGCTGGAGCACCTGCGGGGTATTGCTGGAGATGTTGCCATAGGAATCGCCGATGGTGGTTGGGTTCTGAAAATTTTCCACGCCCAAAATGCGAATCCATTGATACTCCGCGTTGATCATCAGGCCGTTCTTGTACTTTTTATGCACGCCCACCTGCAAAGAATTGGTCATGCTGTGAAAGATAGGATCGAAAGCCTCCGAAATGGTGTTAAAGGGTTGGTAAGGCCGTTGCGACTGCTCGGTGTAATCGCCAGGCGGCGCATAGTTAAGATCCGGTTCCGTGTTACCGGGACCGCCGGAATTATTCTGGTGAAGGGCTCGCTGACCGATATAGCCGATACGCAGATCAATCTCTCCGGGCAACTGCCGTTCGATCGCGAGGTTGTACTGCTCGGTGTAGGGGGCGGTGGTTTTGTGCTGCGCGACAACGGAGGGATTAGCGGGCACAGTTGAGCTGGCGGCGAATGGCGCGTTCATGCTGATGCCTGGCGTCTTCGCCGTGTTGCTATAGGTAAGCGTGGTGTCGAACGGAAGATTGGTGAAGCCGTTGTCGATATAAGACGATGGCATCATGTTGTAGTACTGACCCACCGCGCCGCGGATGACCGTCTTCTGGTCGATCTGATAAGCGAACCCGAATCGCGGAGCGATATTGGTCATAGCCTGCCCCAGATAAGCGAACATGCTGTTAGGCAAACCCACGTTGGATGAAAGCACCGTATCAGGGATGTAGACCGGGTTTGCGATCGCGGGATAGGAGTTGCCGAAGACCACGACCTTGCCAACACTGGGAACAAAGAGCGATTCGGTCCCATAGGGGTTGTCGTGGAATCTCTGCACGTCGTAGCGCAGGCCGAAATTGAGTGTCAGTTTCCGAAACGGCTTCCAATCGTCCTGGACATAAGCGGCATACTGACTGGAGTTGAAGCGCACCACAAAGTCCAGCGGGGTTGCGGTTTGGGTGGTGGTCGGGTAGCCGAGAAGGAAATCGGCATAAGCAATGTCTGTGTATTGTCCGTTGAACGTGAAGGCGCCATGCGAGACCGCGCTGTTCTGCCAGGAATCGTTATACAGGTAGGATATGCCTGCTTTGATGGTGTGTTTTGCCAGAACCTTGGTGAGCGCGGTGTTGCCCTGATAGGTTTGCTCGAGGTTTTTCGATCCGGCCTCGCTGAACGGGGTGATGTTGGTGATCGATATCGACGGCGCGCCTTCCAGCGTCTGTGCGGACAGCCCCGGGATGATCGCGGAGAAGTCGGTCTTGTAGTTTTGCGCGGTGCGGTAGAGCGGCAGGTGCAGATAGGAGATGTAGCTGTCCAGCAGCAAAGTGGGCGAGAAGGTGTGGGTCCAGCCTGCCACAAAGATATCGTTGTGTTCGCCATCCTGTGCCACGCCGCCGGCCAGACTGGACCCGGCGCCCTCGGAGGCCACGTCTTTGAATGGTCCGTAAAAGGCGCGAAGCCAGGTTCCTCGAATCTGGTCTTTATCGTCGATCTTGTGATCTACGCGCAAGTTGAAGCGGCTGATACCCGTGGTGTGTGGAACCAGCTCAGTCGTGTTGATGCCGGTGGACTGCGTCGTTGACTGAGGCATGAGCATGTTTTGCAACTGAACATCGACCGGATTGAAGGGGACGTTGATGACGTTGCCTGGGAATGGCTGACCGGTCAATGGATTCTTGATAACCGTGCCCGCCGCCGATGTGGCGCAGCTGCCGCCGGCGAGGAAGCAACTGAAATCGCCATTCCGCTCTGCTGTGGTGGGCTGAGTGCTGGTGAGAGTAACGGACTGGGTTAGGTTGAAGCCTTCGTAGCTGGTGAAGAAAAAGGTGCGATCCTTTCCGTTGTAGAGATGCGGAATATAAATCGGTCCGCTAAGGTTCCCGCCGTACTCATTGCGCTGGTAGGGCGGACGGGCCGGTGCGTCCGCGTTCGGGTACCATTGTTTGGCGGCTGTACCGCGGCTGCGGTTATACTCCAATGCTTCGCCATGCAGCGCATTGCCGCCGCTGGCGCTCACCACAATCACCTGATTGGGCTGACCGAATTCCGCCGGCGCGCCTTGGGTAATGACCTTGAACTCCGCGATGGCATCGAGCGGCGGCACTTCGCCCTCACCGCGTTGCAGTTCGATCTCTTCGTTGGTCACGCCGTCGAAGGTAAATCCAGCGTCGCCGTAGGCGTTGCGCTGATTGCTGCCGAAGGCCAGCGTTATGCCGCGGACCGGAACCGTGTCCTGTGTGGCGACGTCCTGAACGCCAGGCACGAGGCTGATGAGGCCAAGGACACTGAGATGCCCGTTGAGCGGGGTGTTCTGGATGGTGGAGCTGTCAATCACCAAGCCCACAGACGAGGTTTCGGTCTGGATCACCGGAGCGGCGCTCGACACACTCACCGTCTGTACCGCTGAGCCTACGTTGAGCTTGACGTCGACCTGGGACAACTGATCGATCGCCAGAGCAATCTTGTTCTGCTGGGAAATCTGGAAGCCGGTTTTCTCGACTGTTACGCTGTAGTTTCCAGGTGGGAGTTCAGGCACCCGATAGGACCCCACATTGGAGGTCATGGCAATGCGGGTCGCATTGGTGTCCACGTTGCGCACGGTCACCGTGGCTTCCGCGATCGCGGCCCCGCTGGAATCGGTCACCGTTCCGGTGATCGATCCGGTAATGCCCTGGCAGAATGAAGACTGCCCAGTTGCGATCAGAAGCAAGGCCACCAGGCCGAAGATTAAATTCAAACCCAGAAAGGGTCTCATCTTTCCTTGCCTGTCTGATCGAAAGATTGCGCGCGGCGTCTCCAATAACAAAGTTTTCATATTCACCTTTCGCTTTCATGGGAATGCACACGGTATGAGCACAAGTTGGGCTCGCTGGCCCGAATGTCTTGAGTATTGGATGGAACAATAGATCGCGGTAGGGGTTTTCTCATGTTTGAGCCCTTGGACACGGTGCAATGCCGGTATCTTTCGCAAAATCATCACAGGGTGCGTTTCATCTGGAGAGATGAACACATGTGTGCGAATGCCGCGAGACACATGGATTCATGAGGCGTTCATCAAGTCGATTTAGACTCGATTCCAACAAAGAAAGTTCGCATGCCATGCAAACCCTGGAGACATCACTGAAGGCTACGCAGGGCTTTGTGTCCCGGCTGGACGGCGTGCCAGGCGTGGAACTGCCTATCAATGCAGAAGACGCTCGGTGGCAGCTTGCATTGCGTATCGCTGCAAGTGGATCGCTGGGGCGTTCGGGTCTGCTCTCGGATTTCCTTCTCTACATCGTTGGTCGCTGTATTCGAGGCCGCACAGAGGAGATTACAGAACAACGGATCGGTGTAATCGTCTTCGGGAGGGCGGAAGATTACGACCCGAACGACGACAACATCGTACGCAGCTATGCGCGGAAACTGCGCAAGCGTATCGAAGAGTATTTCGCGACGGAAGGACGTGAGGAGACTCTACGGCTTGAGGTTCCTCGCGGTGGATACACGCCGATTTTTTCTGACGTTGCTCCGCCTTCACCTCGAATCGATGATGGCGCTTTTTCAGAAGAAACCGAAGCCCAGGAATCCGAGACAACGAAATCGGTGGCGCCCGAAAAGCTTGAGATTGTCTCAGGCCTTGTCCCAGGAGTCCCCCATAAGGCTGATGGACGCTTTCGCATCAGTCCGGGCATGATCGTTGCGCTTCTAGTGGGTCTTCTCCTTGGGGTCGGCATCATGCTTCTGAAGCACTCCAGATTGATGGAGTCCCGACGGGAGGCGTTATCGCACATCCTCTGGGGGCAATTATTCAGCAGGGATCACGACACCTTCATTGTGCCTTCCGACGATGGTCTTGTCATTATGCAGCGGCTGATTGAGCGCCCGGTGCCGCTCACCGAATACATGAACGGAAGCTATCGGACATCGGTGAAGACTGACACTGAGCCCGATGCGAAGGAGATTCTCAAGTTGGGGGGGCGCCGCTTCACCAGCGTGGTAGACCTCGGTCTCGCAGTCCATCTGGCGCAATTGAGGGAAGTCGTTCCCGAGCGCATGATGGTCCGTTATGCGCACGACTTACGCATTTACGATCTACGCGCGGGCAATGTCATTCTCATTGGGTCCGACGAGGCGAATCCCTGGATCGAACTCTTTCGCCCTCAGTTGCACTTCCGGTTTCGGTTCGATCCAGACCCAGATAAGCCATCGGGATTTGTAAACCTGTACCCGCGACCTGGCGAAGCCACACTCTACAGTACCAAAGGACAGGAAGAGCAGACCTACGGAATCATCGCTTACCTGCCGAATCTTACCAAAACAGGCCACGTGCTCATTGTTGCTGGCCTGAATGCCGCGGGAACGGAAGCGGCCGCCACTTTTCTGCTCGATCCAGCATCGATGATGTCCACCTTGCAGCGAGCCAGAACGACGGACGGAACCCTGCAGCCATTCGAATTGCTTGTAGGTGCCGGCAACGTAGCGACCAACGCCTCAACGCCGACCGTTGTGCTAGAGCGAATCGGCCTGCCTTCCGGACGATGAGAAACCTCGACATCTGAACCCTTCTTGATGGCACCTGCCTGCCCGGTTAGATCTGCGCTGCTTGTTATCCTTCGATGGCTGAGTAGTTCGCCACCTGGCAAGGGTCCGATTATATGTTTCTGTAATATGCTTTCCCCTCATTTCACGCTAAGCTCGACTACGCAGGGTGGGATAGAGCCTGGTATTCATTGGCTCAGTTGTCACGATTCGGGCACCTCCCGCTCGCAGAAGCCGGTCAAGAGGAAGACCTGAAAGACCAACTTCTCCTCAGGGGTGCAGTCTGCAAAGAAGGACTTCAGCTCTTCCGGTTGGTAGACTTCCACTTTCTTGTCAACGATCTTAGGCCTGCCGCCCTTCAAGCTGACCGCTTCGCCGTTGACGAGGATGAATTTAGGGTGGGTTTTTCCCCTGTTTCACGACCGGTACGAATTGCCATTTTCCGTCCAACCGGCGATACTGTTTAAGGTTGACTTGATGTCCATAGTAGCTATCCGTAGCGGGTTCGATATCTCCCAATCGATGATGAGACGAGGGCTGCTTTTTGAGAATAGGCCCGCGTCTCGGAACGTCTATCGGGTAGAAAATTCTCGCAGATTGCATAGTAAAATGGTCAGGAAGCCAGTTTCATTATGTAAGTTATCAAAAGCAATGGCGCTATCGTCTAGGGGTTAGGACGTGAGATTCTCAATCTTAAAACACGGGTTCGATTCCCGTTAGCGCTACCAAGTAAACCAAGCAGAATCATAAATTTAGAAAACGCCGCCGAAAGCGGCGTTTTCATTTTGTGTGTTGTGTCAGCACTGTGTCAGCAAAAATGACCGGCCTGATCCTGACACAAATTTTCTGTGTCAGCGCTCGCCGCCCACTGACTTCAGAAGTTTTTGCAGCTCACTTTTTTCGGGTGATGCAGCCCCGCATGAATAGCGCGCAAGAGCCTTAAAACTTGTCTGCGTAACCCGCGCTCGACGGGCGGTATTGTTACGCCGACGCTCAGATGCTGACAGACTCCGAAGCATGGAGGCTGACACGGCATGACATCCGACATTCAAACCGCAAATCCGTTGCTCGGCGCTGACTATCTGACAGAGGCGCAGACTGCCGACTTCCTCGGCGTTCACAAGCGCACGCTCTACCGCCGCTACCTTGAGCGCACAGGGCCGCCGTGCATCGCAGTGGGCCGCAAGATTTTCTACAAACGCGCCTCCGTGCTCGCATGGCTGGACTCACGCGAACGGCAACAGGTTGCCGGCATCGTCCATAATCCGCAGCAGAATGCCAACCTCATCGTTGACGGTCTTTGGCGAAGCGTTTTCGCGCAAGCGTTGGTCTTGGTAATCTCTGACCGTTTGCTCGCTCACTTCGACCATCATCCGGTCCCCTAGCAGACGTTGCAGATGCCGCACGGCATAGGTCGCAAATACCGCCGACTGCGGATTGCGTAGCTTGTAGCTGGTCAGAAAATCGGTGGCAATCTCGTTGACGGTGCGGACACGCTCATGACGAACGTCCTCGAAGCTGTTGAAGCCCTCTGCAAGTTCACGGCGTCGCCGTTGCTCCGCGGATTTGGCCACAGTCTTTGAGGCAGATTTTGTCGATTCCTGGATACGCCGTCCGGAAAACCAGAACTCGTACCACCAAACATCACCACGACGAAAGAGACTCATGAGAATGGCTCCTGTTCTCCTGCCTACTCACTTTCTGCAGGGGGAGATTCAAACGAGGATGCGCGCCGGATCGTGCGCACATCGAGAAACATCTTTTGCGGGCTGGTTGTGGTTGCGCCTTCTAAGGGGACGAAACCGTAGCGTGCATACCATCCAGCCTTGTCAAGATAGGCGTCGGTGATGATGCAACGACAGCCAACTTCATCGGCAACGCGCAGGGTAATTTTGAGAGCTTCTGATAGCAAAGCGTGGCCGAGCCCCCTGCCGCTGAATCGCTTGTCTACCGCCAAGCGGGCCAACAAAATCAAAGGCAGGTCGTATGGGGGCAATCCGCGCACATATTTCTTGGGAAGTCGGTCGCGGGGCACACTGGAAGTGGCTAACGTGAAGTAGCCGAGCACGGTGTGAGGTGCGGATTCATCCACCGCGACGTGCGTCACGCCGATAGAGATCTTTTGCTGATTCGTCCACGCATGGCGCTTCAAATAATTGTTGAGCGGTTCATCTCCACAATCGAAGTTCTCTACTCCATCGGATTCTTCGAGTCGACGAATCGTTACCGCCACTTTATCGCCTCATGGCCCGAATGAGGGCATCGGTGGGATCAGCGGGCTGCCCGGAGGCAAGTTCAGCGAGACTTCCCAGTTCCTTGTCCGTCCAGCGAATATCGACGTGCGGCAAGGTCACTTCCGGGGCAACACGCTCCAGGCGGGGGAAAATCAGGATTTTGCGTTCACCTGTTGAACTCTCACTGACGATGTGATGGCCGCGCTTACGCTCCGAGACAGCCCAACGGAACAATGCGAGCGCGTCCGAGAGAAAGTCCGTATTGCTCGTCATTTGCAGCTCTGCCTTGAGAATCCGCACCATACTGTCTTCCGAAGGTGCCAGGTCGGCTTGAAACTTCGATTTGCGAGGCGTGGGAGCTTTGACCGGAAGTGTAGCCGCTTTCTTTGGTTTTTCTTTGACCACCGGGGGCATGGGAGTCCTCCTGTGCATAGGATACTCCGATCGCAGTGTAAATTCGAGTGCTTTTCGATTCATCTCTTGCGTTCCCTTAAATTCCTTCGCCCTGTTGAGGTTAGGAATCGCTCCGGCAATCTACTCGTTTTCTTTATCCCGATCGTCTGAGCAGTTCGTTGCTCCAAGCGGGTTTGGGCATGAATCGCTCGGTGGCATCTTCACCGCCGCTCGGCTGGGTCTGTTCCCATTGGGCGAGTTCCTGCTTGTCATAGCGAACAAGGGAACCGAACTTGTAGAATTTCGGTCCGCGTTTCTCCAGCCGCCACCGGCGGAGAGTTGCGAGGCTGACGTGCGTTCGTTCCGCGACTTCGATTTCGGTCAGGAATTGGGCGTTCATGACAATTGACGCCTCCGATCTTTTATTAGAGTATTTTAATTTAGTCATATACATTGTATGCGATACTTCTCATGTATTTTTGAAGGGGTATGGATGCCAGCCTATTCGCAGGATTTGCGGGATCGTGTGTTGGGTGCGT